>Ga0066652_100000097_pt1 | contig 50433 bp, 43 predicted proteins | sample GraSoiAngelo_101_FD_71413 | JGI IMG/M metagenome (GOLD analysis project Ga0066652, IMG submission 71413) | Grasslands soil microbial communities from the Angelo Coastal Reserve, California, USA - 14_0903_02_30cm | ecosystem: Environmental > Terrestrial > Soil > Grasslands | place: USA... | reverse complement strand
AGCAGGGATTCCAATTAAGGAACTGGAAGGTATAATGAACTCACGTTTCTGAAATTACGCAATTCTCACCTGCACAGAGGATATAAAACTGCAACAAATTATAATTATTGTCCCGTCAGGATGGTAAATAATTTTATTCAGCACTGAATTAAGGGACATTTAGGTCTTACCATTTTGTTCGTGGAATTCAACATAAAACAGTGTATATGAATTATCGTGTATGGCTTTTGTTTTGCGTGCTGTGTGTGCTGCCAGCTGCTGCAAATTTCGGATCAGTAGCACTAAGTAATAACTACACTTCCTGCCGGCTAGTGCCAGTCCGGCTTGGCATATTTACCGTGTCCGCTACAGGCACAGATGTGCTCCTGAAATGGACCACGGAGTATGAGGAGAATGTAAATAAAATTGTAATTGAGAAAAGCAATGGAACAGGTTCTTTTGAGCCGGTCGGTGAGGTAATGGCGCTAAACAACGCATCCTCTTACAGTTTTTCAACAAGAATCGATGAACCTTCTTTTTTCCGCCTGAGGATCGTGGATATCGACGGACGTAGTGCTTACTCAAAAATTCTAAGCATCCGCCCGGGGATAAATCCCGGCGATTTTTCGCTTCTTGCCAACCCGGTAACGGATGGAACGGCCCGCATTACGACGTTCGCCAGCAGCGAGACCAACGGCGAGTTCATTTTACATGACATCACCGGCCGGCTGATGAAAAAATTTACCGCGCATCTTTCCAAAGGCACAAACTTTATCAAACTATCGGTAAATGAACTGATCCCGGGGACTTATACGCTGCAATACCATGATTCAAAAATGGAGATGCACGCGATCAAGCTAATTAAACTGAACTGACCGACAGTGACGTTGCTTCGCTTCGCCTGCCTGCCGGTAAGCAGGCTCATAATGACGGTCAATAGCCAATGTGCAACTGGCAGTAGGCAATATTCAATAGTCTTACTTTAAACTCTCAATTCTAAACTTTAAACTCAATTCACCAACTCTCCCACCAGGCATTCCTTCGGTTTCAATTCAATTTCATCAAATGTGAGTGTCTGCCCCGTGATTACATTTTTCAATTTTGTGAATCCTGCTGTTCGTTCCGTATAGGTATTCCATCTTGGTTTGGCGGAATTGTTCCCGGTATTAGCTATGACGATGATCGTTTGCCTGTTGTCATAACGGAAATAGGTATACAAGCCCCTGAAGGGAATAAATTGCGTTGTCTTGCCTGTCGTCAATGCAGAAGAGTTTTTTCTATAATTGGCGAGTGTGCTGACGTAATTGAATGCCTCGTTTTCCTGCGCTGTTCTTCCTGCAGTGGTGAACCGATTCACGGGATCACCTTTCCATCCCCCAGGGAAATCTTCCCTGACCGTTGCATCAGTATTGGTCTTTTTGTTTTTCATCAAAACCTCGGTACCATAATACAATTGGGGAATGCCACGCAGGGTAAGCAGCCATGTCAATCCCAATTTGAGGCGGTCCAGGTCTTCATCCACCACCGAATATACCCGGTCCATATCATGATTGTCCATAAAGATGCAATTGCGCAACGGATTTTTATACACCAGGTCCTGCGCCATGGTCATATAAAGTTTATTTACTCCTTCTGTCCATCCCTGGGAAAGACCCATGCCACTGAGGATAGCAAAGCAGGTTTGAAAATCTATTACACTGTTTGCATTATGTTTAAAAGCAGCGCCCATAGTGTTTTGCGTAAAATAGGCATTGCCGATAACCGAATTAACCCAGGCTTCGCCAAAGATTGTTATGCCGGGAAATTCTTTTTCTAACGCAGCGTTGACGTTATTTAAAAATTGTTCATCGCAATATTTATAGGTATCCACTCTCCAGCCATCTACTCCAAAATATTCCGTTGACCAGATGGCATGTTGAATAAGAAATGTAGCCAGGAACGGGTTGCGTTGATTCAGGTCCGGCAAATGATCGGTAAACCAGCCATCCAGCATGACCTTTTTATCATAAGCAGAACCGTAAGGGTCAAATAAAGTTTCTTCCCGGTGGTTTGGGGGAGTAAACTTCGGCCAGTTGTTGATCCAATCGCTTGTGGGTGGATCTGTAGCAAAAAAATGTTCTTTGCTGATATGATTATAGATTGCATCCTGGACGACCTTGATGCCCTTCTTATGAGCTGCATTGCAGAATGCGAGATACCCGCTGTCACCTCCAAGGCGTTTGTCCACTTCGTAGTGATCGGTGAACCAGTATCCATGGTAACCCGCTATTTTATTTCCGCCCTCCTCCATCCTGTCCGTGTTGTTCTCAATGATCGGGGTCAGCCAAAGAGCAGTCACACCCAGTTGCTTAAAATAATCTAAATGGTTTTCGATACCCTTGAAATCTCCTCCATGGCGGGCCCACATATTTGTCCTGTCGCTGGTCTGGTCGCGATAGCCGGGCACGACGTCATTGGAAGGGTCCCCGTTTGAAAAACGGTCTGGTATCATCAGGTAAAGAAAATCTTTGGAGGTAATCCCCAGTGCTCTTGTTTTACAATCTTCTTTGCTTTTCGCCATCAATTCATACTGGATCCGTAGATGATATCCCGGTACAACGAATTCCAGTACACGTATACCTGGTTTTGCATTAGCTGCAATAACAAGGTCAAGGAATACATAATTGGGATTCTCTACGTGATGAACGGACTTTAGAGTAATTCCATCGGCCAGGGGAATTCCATTTGCAGAGAGTTTGTATACGGGAATGATTTCGGCTATGTTCTTTGACCGGATCATCAACTGCAGGTTCCGGTTCTTCATACCAACCCACCAGTTGGATGGATAGACACTCATCAGGGAATCATTCGCACTGGCCTGCAGCGTCGTGATGATAAATAAGAAAACAATAATCCTTTTCATATTATACAGATCTTTCTCCTTCGATTTCAAGTTTGATGGTTTCTATTTCATCCACTTTCTTTGGTTCTTTGATGAATAAGAAACAAATAATAGCGGCAATTATCATCAGTACCCCTCCGGATTGCACGGCGGCTAGCATATTGTTGTTCAATACATGCTTCATCAACCAGGGATAACAAAATGAGGCGATAATTTCCGGTAATACGATAAAGAAATTAAAAATGCCCATGTATATACCAACCTTGTCTTTCGGTAGTACGCCGCTAAGCATTGCATAAGGCATCGACAGGATACTTGTCCAGGCTATGCCAACCCCGGTCATGCATATAAATAATGTGTTTTTTTCGGTAACAAATGCGACAGAGATCAAACCAATGGCACCAATAATCAGGCACAAAGAATGAGTCAGTTTTCTGCCAAGTTTATCTGCAATGACCGGAAGAATAAAGGAAAACAAAAACGTGACTACGCTATAATAAGCCAATGTTAATCCGGCGAAATCCTTTCCGTCACCGAAGGCGGGGTCAGTATCACTCTTTGCACCGAAGACATGATAGGCGACTGATAGTGCGTAATAAAACCACATTAAAAATAAACCGGGCCAGGTAAAAAATTGTACGAGTGCAATAATTTTCATTCTTCGGGGCATGTTTCGCATGGCGGAAAGGACTTCCCTAAACCCTCCGGCAAAACCTTTGTTTGATGCTTTTAACTTGTCTTTATAATCGACGTCAGATGGCGGGTATTCTTTTGTTGTGAGAACAGTGTAAAGCACGGCAAAAAAGAAAAAGAAAGCACCTATATAAAAAGAGAATTTGACATTATCCGCAATTATGCCCTTTGCGGCAACATTGTGAACATCAAAAATATTGTTCAGGGCATAGGGCAATGCAGAAGCAATCATACCGCCTAACCCAATCATCAGGCTCTGCATAATAAATCCCCTGTTGATCTGGCTGTCCGGAAGTTTGTCTGTTACAAACGCCCTGAAAGGCTCCATAGCCACATTTCCAAAAACATCCAGCACCCATAACAATCCAGCTGCCATCCAAATTGCCCCGCTGTGAGGCATAATGATGAGGGCGATTGAACTCAACAGGGCTCCTATAAAAAAGTAGGGTCGGCGTCTTCCAAACTTTGGATGCCAGGTTCTATCGCTTAAATAACCGATAATAGGTTGAACAATCAATCCTGTTAAAGGAGCTGCCAGAAAGAGGTAAGGGATTTTATCCGCATGTGCACCAAGGTTGTTATAAATAACGCCCATATTTGCCCTTTGCAGATCCCAGCCAAACTGGATCCCGAAAAAGCCCACGCTCATATTTATTATTTCGCTCAGCCCGAGTTTTGGCTTTACACCCGTGTAGGCAGAAGATGACATAAGCAAGTTGTTTAAATCAGCAGTAGAAACGGGAAGATAGGAAGATTATGTAGATGTAGATCCTAAAATCCGGAGTAGATTCCGATAGCTATCGGAACGAAACCCGAAAACATGCAATAGGCGACCTGCGTGGTATTTCGGATTTCGAAATTAAAGATTCGAATTTCTATATAACATATCCATTTGGAATAATAGCGCCCTTCTTCACTACCACTATTCCATCTTTAATCGTATAAAGCGAATGATCTGCATTTTCAAGATGAGGGCCGCCATTGATACGTACATCGTCGCCGATCCGGCAATTCTTATCTATAATGGCATTCCTGATGTAGCAACGATTTCCGATACCGAGTAAAGGAATCCCTTTTGCATGATCGACCGCGATATCCTGAAGGGTCTCGAAATAATCACTACCCATGATGTATGTGCTGATGATGGTGGATCCGTGGCCGATACGCGAACGTATACCCACCACTGTTGTCTCCATTCGTGATGCATTAATAATGGACCCTTCGGCTATGACTGTTTTTTCCAGCGTGGTGCCACTTACTTTGGCTGGCGGAAGCATGCGGGCACGAGTATAGATAGCATTGCTGTTGTCAAATAAATTAAAATCCGGGAGATCGGCAGTCAGCCCGAGATTGGCTTCAAAAAAAGAATAAATGTTCCCGATGTCCGTCCAGTAACCTTCATACTGGTAACTTGCCACTTTGCATTTACCGATCGATTGAGGAATTATCTCTTTACCAAAATCAGTTGCTTCCAGGTATTCATTTTGTAGATAATCGAACATCAGTTGCCGGTTGAATATGTAAATACCCATAGAGGCGAGATAAACCTTGCCGGCTTTCCGCATCTCATCGCCGGTATCGCTGGTCCAGTCTTTCAATACTTCTTTTTTGGGTTTTTCAATAAAGGAGGAAATAAAACCCTCTTTACTTTCTTTTAATATACCGAACTCCGGAGCTTCCCTGTCCCCAACCGGTATGGTAGCGACAGAAATGTCGGCCCCTTTCTTTTTATGGTTATCCAGCATTTCCTGGAAATCCATCTGGTAAAGCTGGTCACCGGATAAAATAAGTACATAGTCACTGGCAAATGGAGCAACATGCCTAAGACTTTGCCGGACCGCATCGGCCGTTCCCTGGTACCAGGCCGGATTATCGGGAGTTTGTTCGGCAGCTAGTATGTCCACAAACGCTGAACTGAATGCACTAAAATGATAGGTGTTCTTAATATGCCGGTTCAGCGACGCCGAATTGAATTGTGTCAATACAAACATCCTGTTGATACCAGAATTGATGCAATTTGAAATAGGAATATCCACGAGACGGTATTTCCCGGCAATGGGTACGGCAGGTTTGGACCGGGCTGCAGTTAAAGGATATAATCTTGAACCAGCTCCTCCACCGAGGATGACGCTGAGCACTTCAGTAGAAATGGACATAGTAAACAGATTTAAATAACAACAATCGACATTTAGTTATGCCTTCAAAAGGTATGCTGGTTTTTTCAACAGATCTAGGATTGCAAGGAGCGGTAAATATCAATATACTGTTGCGCGGAAGAATCCCATGAATGATCAAGTGTCATCATGTAGCTGCGCATCCACGTATAAAGATCGGGTTTGTTATTGTAAAGGTCAATAGCCCTCCCTACAGAATAAGTAATATCACCGACACTCGCCTGGTCAAACCGTATCCCGTATCCCTGGTAATCTCCAAAATCCCTGATAGTATCCTTCAAACCGCCCACGCTTCTTACCATCGGAACGGTACCATATCGTAATGCATACATCTGGTTAAGCCCGCAGGGTTCCACGCGGCTCGGCATCAGCAAAAAATCAGAACCGGCATAGATCATATGGCTCAACGGTTCGCTGTAGCCAATATAAGAATTGAAATAACCATTGAACTGGTGTTTCATTTGATCCAGTTGTTCTTCCAGTTGTGGTTCGCCGGAACCCAGCACAAGGAAATTCGCTTTGCCATGATGCTGGTAAATAGACTGGCTGATGGCATCCGGTAAAAGGTCCGCAGCTTTTTCTCCCACCAGCCTGCCGATAAATGCGACTAACGGTTTATCGGGGTCGAGCCCGAACTGCCCGCAAATTTCTTTTTTATTTTTCTTCTTGCCTTTATCCACCAACTCGTTGTCGTAGTTCCTTGCAAGGAAATTATCAGTCTGGGGATTCCAAACATCTGTATCAATTCCGTTGAGGATCCCGAAACTCTTTCCTTTTTCATACTGGAAAAGAGACTCAAGACCATTGGCTGCATATTTCAGTTCATCAAGATAACTATGACTAACCGTTGTAACTTTCCAGGCGCATTTCACTCCGGCCGCCATTGGGTTAATGTTTTTGTTCCAGTCCAACAGGCCCCAGTTCCAGCTATCATATGCCGGGATATAGTAATAATGGTCCCAGCCGATCCAGCCCTGGTATTGTCCATTATGTATGGTGAAAACGGTTGGCACATTCGCAAGGTGGCTGCGAAAAGCATGGCAATGCCTTACCATAAAAGGAATGAGCCCGGTATGATGATCGTGGCAATGAATAACGTTGGGTGTATGTTGCCATTTGGTGAGCCAGTCGCAGAAGGCTATCTGGAAAGCGACGAATCGTTCATTGTCGTCGTCGTAACCATAGATCTTCTCACGGTCAAGCAATCCATTGATATCGATAAGATAGAGATCGAAGCCTAGTTTATTGGTCTTTTCGCGGATCACGCTGTAATGAAACCATTGGCCGCCCAGGAACTGTCCTCCTTCATGGACCAGTTCCCATTGATTATCGTAAAGGAATTTAGTGCGGTACATGGGCATTACGACTTTGGCTACGTGACCCAATGCCGCCTGGTATTTAGGTAATGAACCTACTACATCGCCCAAGCCGCCTGCTTTAGCTACAGGATAACATTCTGCCGATACATGAATAATCTCCATTGCCAAGGTTTCAAAACTTCAAATTAAGGAGTTTTTTCTGAATTGAAGCTACGGATATATAAAGGAGAAATGACACGAAGCCTTTTTTAAAACGGGATTGCTACGGATTCACGGAAAAAAATAATGAGTCAGCCGTGTATTCGTGGCAAAGTTCATGGTCGAGCAACCTCGAGACGATTGATCTAACCACCTAACGCAAATATTGTCACTGATGAATAGAAAAGGCATTCAAATTATCCGTGCATTAGTGGTAAAAAGGGTGAAGAACTCAGTTGATAATAAATTTTTGCATTGGTGAATTCTGTTTATTTTGGACATTAAATTAAAACGATTGCAATATGGCAACATCCATGGGACCAACCAGGCCGGTAGCAAGATCTTCTTCGGGTCAGATCCCGACAAACTATGGTGCCCTGAGTACTTTAGTTATTGTGTTTTTCTTCTGGGGATTTATTGCTGCGGGAAACAGTGTATTCATACCTTTTTGTAAGCATTTTTTTCATCTTGATCAGTTCCAGAGCCAGCTGGTAGACTTCGCATTTTACACGGCATACTATATCGGGGCGCTGGTACTTTTCGTCTATGGCGCGTTTGGGGGTAAGGACCTTGTTGGCAAGTGGGGTTATAAGAGAAGTATTGTTTACGGTTTATTGTTTTCAGCACTGGGGGCCGCTGCCATGATCATTGCCGTCAATGCAAATACGTTTGCCGGGATGCTGGCAGGTCTTTTTATTGTTGCTCTTGGATTTTCTCTTCAGCAGACAGCAGCCCAGCCTTTTTCCATCTCTCTGGGAGATCCGTCTACCGGTATGAGCCGTGTGAACCTGGGTGGTGGAGTCAATTCTTTTGGTACGATGATCGGCCCGCTGGTCGTTGCATTTGCGTTGTTCGGAACTACCGCCGCGGTTGATGACGAAAAGATCGCATCGTTGGGACTGACCAAGGTAATTGTGTTGTATACTGGTGTTGGCGTTTTGTTTATTGCGGCAGCAGCATTGTTCTATTTTTCAAAGAAAGTTCCGGCAGGTATTTCCCCGGAAAAAACGGAGAATGCCAATAAAGCCCTTTATTCATTGCTGATCATGACGGGAATACTGATCATCCTCTTTGTTCCTGTATTTAGCAGCTATACTTCACCGGAACAAAAAAGGATCGAAGCTATAGAAAAACAGATCGGGGATCAGAACAAGGCAGTCGATTCCACGCTGAAGGTAAACCTGACCGGCGTCACCGATAGCGCTTTTACGAAGAATTTTCTTAAAAACAAATCTGATGAACAGTTGAACCACCAGTTGGATTCGCTGGCGCAAACAAGTACCAGCGCCGGACAGACATCGGCGATAGCTTTTGCCCGCGATACAAAAAAGAATATTGATGAAGAAAATAAAGAGATCAACACTTTAAAGCACCCGCTGGAGACATATCGAATGAAATGGTTGTTGGGAGCTCTTGCGTCAGTTGTGATCGTATTGCTATTATCCAACTTTAGTGCAAGACGAAAGCCTGCCGGATGGGGAGCTATGCAATATCCCCAACTGGTGCTTGGTATGTTGGGCATCTTTGTTTACGTGGGTGTTGAGGTGACGATCGTGAGTAATCTTAGTGAGCTGCTTAAGCAGCACGATTTTGGAGGTTACCAGTCTTCGCAGGCAGCACCTTTCATTTCAATGTATTGGGGCAGCCTGATGATCGGGCGATGGACAGGCGCTATTTCTGTATTTAATTTGAAACGATCGACGCGGCAATTAATGATGATACTGGTCCCAATCATTGCATTTGGAATCATCATAGGAGTGAATGCAGCATCTGATTATAATGTAAAACCATTGCTTTACTATATTCTTTGTGTGCTGGTGCAAATACTGGCTTTTTACCTGAGTAAAGACAAACCTGCGCGGACGCTATTACTTTTCAGCGTTCTCGGTTTAGCAGCAATGCTTATTGGTTTGTTTACGACTGGAACAGTTGCTATCTATTCTTTCCTTAGTGGGGGACTCTTTTGTTCCATTATGTGGCCGGCCATTTTCAACCTGTCCATTGCTGGTCTTGGTAAATACACCACGCAGGGTTCGGCATTCCTTATTATGATGATCCTTGGTGGAGGAATTATACCACCGATACAGGGTAAGATCGCTGACTATGTACAATCCAACTCAACAGTTCCAGGTTATGGTATACACCAGTCCTACTGGGTACCTGTTCTTTGTTTTGCTTACCTGGCGTTTCTTGGATTTGCTGTAAAAGGAGTACTGAAAAAACAGGGCATTGACTATGATGCCAAGGTTGACGAGGATCTTCAACCGCTTGAAACCTCACCCGAATCAGCATTAAACGTTGTAGAGAAATAGGAAACCCCGCTGAGATGATCTGACGACCGGGTTTCAATTGGTTTCCTTCGTACATTTATCATCCCGCTGTGTGCAGCGGGATTTTTTAAACACAACTAACGATGGCTAAAGCTGCATCCAAATCAAATGTCGGGCAAGCGCTTGCAATAGGAATAGATATTGGTGGAACGGGAACCAAGTTTGGGATCGTAGACCGGGATGGCAATGTTCTTTTCTCCGGCGAAATATCCACTAAAAAACATTCAGATGTAAATACGTTCATCGACGAACTCCATGATGCCTTATCCGAGCTGATCGATAAAGCTGGTGGTATCGGCCGTATGAAAGGTATGGGCGTAGGCGCACCCAACGGTAATTATTACACAGGTACTATCGAATATGCGCCTAATCTTCCCTGGAAAGGGATTATTCCTTTGGCGAAAATGATCGAACATAAATTCAAACTCCCGGTTACGCTAACTAATGATGCAAATGCAGCCGCGATCGGGGAAATGATGTATGGCGCTGCCAAAGGAATGAGGGATTTCATCATGATCACATTGGGAACAGGTGTGGGTAGCGGTATTGTTGCCAACGGTAAATTGATTTATGGTCATGATGGTTTCGCCGGTGAACTGGGTCATACCATTGTGATACCCGATGGACGAATACATAAAGGAACCGGCAAAAAAGGGTCGCTGGAAAGTTATGCTTCAGCCACTGGCGTCACACTCACTGCAATTGAAATGCTCAAGAAAAGTAAGGAAGATAGTTTACTTAGGAAAGTGCCGGAGGATAAATTGGATTCAAAAGCGGTATATGATGCGGCGATACAAGGCGATCGGCTTGCTTTGGATATATTCGAGTTTACCGGTAAAATCCTGGGACTGGCATTGGCCAATGCAGTGATGTTTTCCAGCCCGGAGGCGATCGTATTATTTGGGGGACTTACAAAGGCAGGGGATCTCATTCTTAAACCTACGAGAGAACATATGGAGGAAAACCTGATCCAGGTTTTTCAGAATAAAGTAAAAATACTAGTTAGTCATTTGAAAGAAGCGGATGCGGCCATACTGGGCGCCAGCGCACTGGTGTGGGAAATGAAATAACTGAAAAACAATTGCCTCCCTTAAAGCTTTACACTTGCCTGTTTATAGTCGTCGTTAGATTTCTGCTGGGTAGGTGCAGTCTTTACATTTATGCCTTTACCATCATTTTTGTAGAACGATCTGCATAAACCCGCGATAGAAGTAGAAACGACGACAGAAGAAAAAGCAATGCAAACAAACAGAAGAGACAGGGTTGCTACTGGCCTTTTCATATAAGAAATTTGGATAGTTGTCGTCAAAACTATGCCAAACTAAAATTTAATACAAAAATTATTTTTCGTTTAGGGCCAAACCCTTATAAAAAAAACCGCGGGCACGGGTCTTTGACCTTCTTTATCAGACGGTTTTATAGTTTCCCTGCCGTTTACTAAAAGGCAGCTGCTCCCTCCCCCGTCCAGGTTCAAGGCTTCCCAACAGCCCAGGTCCTTCAGAATTTGAGCTTCCTGGACCAGGGTCGCTCCCCCGCTGGATTCGCTTCTTCCCTGTATCACCAGGATGATCAACCTACCATCCTTTGTGTAACCCATCGCGGTGCGAGGATGTTTGTCGTTTATGGCTTTACCTGGAAATTTCAATTCTTCGTTGTTCGTAATTTTGATTTCGCCATCCCTGATAAGTACAGGACCGCCGCCAACTGCGGTTTTCATTTTCCAGGTCTCTTTGATGCCTCTTCTTTTTTCTCGACTTGGAAAATGATGAAGTTCAGGCGCGAAAACAAATTTGGATACCCATTGGTAAGAATCTTTGACCAGCATGGGTTCCCGTTCAAATGCGATCGGGTGTTTTATAGATGAATCGGTAAAGATCCAGGCAACATCCGCTTTTCTTTTTTTAGAAATGCCGATAGCGCTGGCCAGAGGATGGAAATAGGTTAATGTGTCTTTGCCTCGTCGTGCAATTGTATGGTTATTGTATGCAACCATCGATCCATTCTTTATTACCGCGTTTAAATTCCGGTTGGTCGCAAAAGAAAAGAAAGTGCAGTTGACCACAGCCAGGGGCTGGTTGTTTTTTTCGTAAAATTTTGCCGGTGTCAGCCGCCTGTCCAATGTTGTGTCAACAGTAAACTCTAATTTTTTGTCTTTGAGATTGCCGACCAGGTAATAGGCGGTGAATGCACCTGTATCTATTTTTTCGTTCGTGAAATATACGTGAACAGATCGAGGCAGCGGCTGAAACATGGAATCAACATTCTGCCATCTAAGTTGTGCAAAGGAGAACACGGGAAAGAGGAAAAGCTTTATGGCAACTAAAAAAAGAACACGTTTTATAACCATTAAAATAATTTGTTGCTTCGGCCTCACCCTCCAAAGGACATGGAGAGTAAACATCATCTTATTGCTTCGCTTCGCTCGCAATGACGAGGGCGTGCTAGCGGCATCCGACTCACCCTCCTTCTCCCTCTCCAAAAGGAGAAGGCGGGTAACCAGCATTTAAGTGGCTCGCTACGCTCGCAATGACACATGTCAGTATGGTGCATCCCGCATCTTAGCATCCAGTATCCCGCATCAGTCCAGCGTCTCCGTACAATCAACTCCCGGCTATTGACTTCCCTCCCACTCTTTTCTTCCCAATCCTGCAAACACATGCCTTTCGCTATGATACGATGATCGCACCAACGGACCACTTTCAACATAATCCAATCCCAACTGGTAGCCTGTTTCGCGGTATTCGGCAAACTCGTCGGGATGAACGAAACGATGTACGGCCAAATGCTTTTGCGTAGGCTGAAGATATTGTCCAATGGTTATCACGTCACAGCCATTATCACGAAGGTCCTTTATGGTCTGAATTACTTCTTCTTTCTTTTCGCCCAAACCGAGCATGATACCGCTTTTAGTGCGCATGCCTCCTTCTTTCAGGATCCGGATCACTTCCATGCTTCTCCAATATTTAGCCTGGATGCGGACCTGCTTTGTCAATCGCTCTACCGTTTCTATATTATGGGAGACCACTTCAGGCGCTGCATCAATGATTCGTTGAATATCTTCTTTTTTCCCTTTGAAGTCGGGGATCAATGTTTCAAGGGTTGTACCGGGGTTTAGGGCTTTTACCGCCTTGATGGTATTATGCCAGACCGTTGAACCACCGTCTTTCAATTCATCGCGATCCACCGAAGTAATGACAGCATGTTTCACTTTCATCAAATGAATAGCTTCTGCTACTCTTTGTGGTTCATCCCAGTCCAGTTCAGTAGGCTTCCCGGTTGCTACGGCGCAAAAGCCGCAGCTTCTTGTGCAAATATTACCGAGGATCATAAATGTGGCGGTACCGGCACCCCAACATTCGCCCATGTTCGGGCAGTTGCCACTTTCACAAATAGTATGAAGCTTATGCTGATCAACCAAATTGCGGACGTGCTTGTAGTTTTCACCGATTGGCAGTTTAACCCTGAGCCAATCGGGCTTTTTGGGTTTCGTGCCCGGGAATGTGGCGGCAGTAACTTCTGACATTCTGCAAAAATACGATTTTGGAGCTCAAACTGGAAGCGTTGAACAAGCCAGCCCTGGGCAAAATCACCTTAACCTTTTCACCATAAAACTATGAATGCTGCTTATTTCCGCTTTCCGAAAATTACGGCGAGATAACATTGAAGGAAGAACTGTTTATCGGTCTTCTGGAGCAGCATGATGGGAATCTTTTTAGCATAAAATTCTACGCTGGCCCCGATCTCAAGCCCGTTGACGGACTCGTTGAAACGGCCATAGTCAAAACGCAGTGCATATTTTGCAAAGACGCCCGGTGTAACCTTCATTTCGCTCCAGCCTTTACCTAATCCCCCACCGCCAGTGATGGTCGGACCCAGGAATAAAGCGCTGTCCTGGTCTGTATATTTGATCGTCCTGTTTTCTCCAGTAGCAGGGTCGTTGACAGCTACATAGTAAGGACGGAGTAATCCAATCGAAATCCCCCCGTTATATAGCATTGATACGGCTACCCCATTTTTGTTCCCTTTTTGCCCGAGCATGACCTGTTGACCGAAACCCAGGGTTACCGGGTAGAAATAGTTCTTTTTGCCATAGATGAAAGAATTTCCGAAGAAATTATTACCGAGCAGTTTTTCTTCCTTGTGGCTTTTTGTTTCGGCGATGTCGATACGGAAAATATTGGTCTTCTTGTTGGTCTTCATTTTGCCCAACTCATAAAAAATGCCGTACCCGGTGGTACGAAGCTGAATACCCAGGACGCTTTGCTTCGAATAGACCAATACTCCTTCTTCTGCCTGCCGCATCATGTCGGCAACCTTTCTACGCTTGGCTTCTTTCTTCTCTTCCTTGCTCAGATTCTTGCCGGCGGTGCTGTCCTGCGCCGCGGCTCCAATGACCAAAAGAAGGACGATAGCGATAAAATTTAATTTCTTCACGAAGTATTCCTGGTTTTAATGATAATATAAACGGGATAAAAAAATAAATGGATGCCCTTATTACCCTGAATTCACAAAATGTAGTTCTCTTTTTTTTATTTCCCTCCTGCTTAATAACGTAAATTTAGCGTAAAAATTGAAATGACCTCGACCGTAGTTTATAATGGTGATCTACGTACCACCTGTACTCATCTGAAAAGCAATTCTGCGTTTGAAACCGACGCTCCGACCGACAATCATGGAAAAGGTGAACGGTTTTCTCCTACAGATATTACGTCAACCAGCCTGGCCACCTGCATGCTGACCGTTATGGGCATTAAAGCCCGGACAATGGGCTTTGATCTCAACGACATTAAAGTAGAAGTGCTAAAAATAATGAAATCCGATCCACGCAGGATTGGCGGCATAGAATTAACATTTCATATACCCGGTCCACTAAAAGATATTGACGAAAAAACTAAAGCGATCCTTAAAAATACGGGAGAAACCTGCCCCGTTATGAAAAGTCTCCACCCCGACATAGCGATCAAACTGGACTGGGGAGAATGGTCATGATCTTTAAGGCAATTCATTCATCTGTTTAAGCAATTGGTTCTACGGCATGTTTGATGGCGACAGCATTCTTCTAAAATTTGGCCTGTAGAACAAACCCCCGTTATGAATGTACTTGTGATCGAGCAGGAAAAAGCCATTGCAAACCGTATCAAAGATATCCTCTACGTACTGGACGAATCAATACATGTTGTTGGTATTACCGATGACATCCCTGCCGCTGAAGAATGGCTCGGTCGAAATAAAGTACCGGATATTATTCTTGCCAATAATAACGTAATGTCGGAATTGGAAAAAAAAGCCGGCAGGGACATTAAAGCAACGGTCACTTTTTCTACCAAAACAGAAGAGTTGAATATGCGTGCCTACCGCTATAAAACCATAAGAGGTATTTTAAACGGCATTGATGGCAATGCAAAAAGTACAATAGACGCAGTAAAAGCAGAGACATTCCGCCCGGAAGAACAGCGACAGCCCGAATCTTTTAAAGAACGGTTCCTGGTAAAGCAGGGGCAGAAACTGTTGTCGATACCTGTAGAACAAATTGCTTATTTCTTCTCTGAAGAGCGGTTTATTTTTTTAAGAACATTCGACAACCAGAAATTTTTACTGGATTACCGGGTTGAACAACTGGAAGAGTTGCTTGATCCTGCCATCTTTTTCCGGGTAAACCGGTCGTTTATCATTTCCATCCCCAGTGTAAAAGAGATTCATGCCTGGTTTGGCAATCGGCTGAAGCTATACCTGTCTCCCACTGCAGGTAAAGAAGTTATTGTTAGCAAAAAAAGGAGCAGCGCCTTCAAAGCGTGGCTAGGCAAATAGGCCGGGGTCGATAGCCTGCCTGCCATTCGATAGTTGATAGCGGATGCCAGATGCGTGATGCTGGCGTCATTGCTATCCGCGGCAGTTGCGAAACCAGTAGGTAGCTGCAAGATATTTTGGATCATTCAACATCCAGTATCTGGTTGGGTCGTCGCTTCGCTCCTCGCGGTAACGACATCCAGCATCCAGCATTCAGTTCGTGCAGCTTTCCGGTTAGTTCATGCAGCATTTCGTTTACTTGCTTCATTAACGATTGTTCGGAGAAAAGAAGAATTATAGCTTGTGGAAGTAAATCCAATAAGAGATCAACCGGTAAAAGCGGTGGACGCTTAAGAATATCAGAAAAACGGATATATCATGTCCATGAGAAAACAGGCCTTCAATAAAAATGGCTTGTGTAAAAGGGTTTTTGCGCGGGATCCTAACAAAAAAAATGGCCCTATGAATAAAACCACCACCATCTTCTTCCTGTTTTCATTTCTTTTTTCTTCAATTATCGCTTTCCCCCAATGTCTTACTTCCCTTCCACCTCCAGATTGCAATGGAACCGAGCCATTGATAGCAGATGGCGAAACAATTGCCGGGGGAACTACCAAATGGTATTATGGCGTCACAGCTACAATCAATTCGCTTACGCTCGACGGTGGCACCCTGGTTGTATGTGGCAACCTGACCGTAGATAAATTCTACATGACTACGGGAAAGATCTTTGTCAGGCAGGGTGGACGTCTTGTTATTGGCTCAGGTATCGGTGCAGGGCTGCAGTTCAAAGGCGATTGTGCCGTATACAACTACGGGACCTTCGAATTGCAGCGCAATCTCACGATGGAGAATCCCGCGTCAGCGACTACTCCAAATATCTTTGTCAATGCCCTCAACAGTTCCGTTTTCAAAATGTCGAACCAGTACTTTGTCATCAGCAATGCTTTTTCAAAGTTTGTTAATAATGGGAATGCAGAGTTCTGGGGTATCATCACGGATAACCAATCTACTGCAGGTTGTGTGTGCCTGGGAAATGGCAGCGCTACCAAAATGGCCGTGTTGATCAATAAAGTCAATAATACTTATGCGGCGCCGAGTGGTAATGCATGTGTAAATGTGTACCAGTCCTCAGAATTTTATGGACAGCTTACGTCCAATCCAACAGTATTGGTATGTGCAGGAAGCGGGCATACTTCTAATTCGGGCTGTATTCCTTTTGGCTGTCACCCGAATTTTTGGGGAGCTGCGCAAGTATTTACAAACTGCATGGGATGTGCCGCAATCGCAGTGCTGCCTGCCGGGTTTATTTCATTCAATATTGCAAGCGAGATCGATGGCAGCAATAAACTACAATGGGAGACCGGCTCTAATCAGCCAGGCATTTTCGAGATCATGCGATCGGGAGATGAAAAGAATTTTTACGCGGTGGACAGCCTTTCATCGCCAGGGACTGGTGGTCCAGTCTTTAACTACATTGACAAAAATCCTTTACCCGGAAAAAACTATTATATGATCAGGTTTACTAACAGGCAAACAGGAAACATACTGACCAGCAAGATCGTTAAAGTTGTCTCGGAGATCATGGTAGGCTTCAATATTTATCCTGTTCCCTTCGACAACAAATTCTTCATCAATTACCAGGAAGGAACTCACCCCGTGCAGGTATTATTGACTGATGTTACTGGCAGGGTGATACAAACCCAACATGCTATTCATACGCAGGACCAGACCGTAGAAGTGGATGTGCTTGATAAACTGCAAACAGGTCTTTACATTATTCATTTGCAAACCGATAAAACTGTGGTGGCAAAAACGGTTTTCAAACGATAGATTAACGCCAGGGGTAATGAGAAGGCAGGATGATGGAACAGAATGCCTCGTGGTTCAAAACGATAAGTTACCCCGGCTTTAATTTTAAACGCAGTTTCAATGTCTCAGGATACTGTTCCCCGCTGAACAGTCGAGGCATCGCTTTTTATCACAGTACTCATTTTTCAATTCAATCAGCGCCTGTGAGTCGTAGGCATTTTTGTTTTCAATGCCAATAGAATGAAATCCCCTGGTGATGGAGTTGTTCTCTGAAGCGCTTTCCCCAAGCCATTGCAGGGCTTTGTCCTTATATTTCTGTTCGCCATAGTAACTGCCATAGGCAAACAACGCCGGCACCACGGTATTTATAATGATGTTGTCGACCATGAAGATACCCAGCTTCTTTTCCTTGAAGGATGACAGCTCATCAAACCGGTAATGGTAATGCCAGTAGTCATTCGCCGTCACATCCAGCCATTGTTTAACATCTTCTAATGAATCGGCATCCTTAATTTTAGAGAACAAATGTGCTGACTCATGGACAAGCTTAGCCAACTGCACGAGGCGGATCGTGGGAAAGTTTCCCGGCCGCATACGAAGAAAAAGAACAGGAACCGGGCTTGGCTTGAGCTTGTGCTTGCTTTTCTGGAAATAATACTCCTTGCGTAGAAGTTTAGGATAATCTTCTTCAAATTTATTATCAAGCAACCCCGCCTGTCCAAGCAATAATGCCTCCAACTGGTGGATCTGATGTTTTTGTTTAGCCAGGATCGTCAGGGGAATTGAGCGGGCTATGGCTTCAAAAGCATCCGCATTTACTTTCATCCCGAAACTGCGGGCCAAAAGCCACCAGAATGTTTCTTCCCAGTGGTAATTGTTCTGCAGCAGGTAATCGTCAACGGCTTTAGCCTTTCGTAATAGCCGCTCGGCCAGCAATCTTTCTTTCCAACTCTTCCAGGTAATGTCCTGGACGGTTTGAATACTTTTTTCGCAGGCGATAAAGGCAGGCGAGTTCATTAATTCTTCATAGCGTTGCAACAGGATCTTTGGAACCCTTTCTCTTAGTTCAATAACAGGGATATTATTTGACGTTGTATCATTTTCCCAAACTACGTGAAGGACCACGTTATTGTAATTACTGTCATGATGATGATCATGCTTGTTCCATTCAGATGTCCTCGTATGCAATTCCACTGTACCGGCCCAGGTGGTATCCCCAATTTTTATTTTAGCCTGGGCAAAGTCAGGTCCCTGGTTGGTATTGTATTGACCTGGGGTAATGACCTGCACAGTCTCACCCGTGACCGCAGATAATTCGCTTTTATTAAAATATTGAAATTGCCAGATGAATTGTAATAGCCGTTCAGTCATGAAGGTTGAACATTGAATACCTAAGATATTCCTGGCAATTCAGTCCTCCATGGGTAAAAAAGCAAATTTCGTGTTGAAATCACCGGCCTCACCCTCTTATCCCTCTCCAAAGGAGAGGGACGATACCGCGATGTTCCGCCAAACTTCACAGGGGCCGCATCAACCTCATCTCTATTCGACATTTTTGATCTGCCTCTTTGTCTCCCTCTGCTTGCTTCGCTACGCTCGCGCATCTGACATCCAGCATCAAGTATCCAGCATCCGCGCAAAGGCTTCGTACTATAGATTAACGACTCAAGACTAACAACTCTCTAACTACTCTGCTCACCGGCAGCCCCATCACATTATAAAAATCGCCGTTTACCGATTTAATGCCCACTACGCCGATCCATTCCTGGATGGCATAGGCTCCCGCCTTATCATAAGGTTTGTATTTGTCGACATAAAATTCTATTTGCTCTACGGTAAGTTCATGAAACTCTACCTCTGTTATATCTGCGAAAGCCCGTTCCTTTTCTCCTTTACGGATCACAACCCCGGTTATTACGCGATGTTTTTCTCCTGCTAGAGCGATCAGTATGCTGATGGCTTCTTCACGATGGACCGGTTTTCCGATGATATTATCGTTCAATACTACGATCGTGTCTGCGGCAAGTATTATTTCATCGCTGTTCCTGATTTGCTGTACAGCCAATGCCTTATTACGGGCGATATGAACAGCTACTTCTTCCGGCTTCAATCCCGGTGGAAATTTTTCGTCCGTTGATTTCACCACCACTTCAAAGGGCACCTCGGCCCATTCTAATAGTTGTTTACGCCGGGGCGATTGTGATGCCAGGATGATTGTTTTCATAAATAGAAATGGAAAAATATCATGGAAAGGATACCAACAAGCATAACGAGTTTGATACCGGTACTTAAACTATGGTAGTCCGCGGCTGTTGACGCTTTAAACAATTTACGGAACATCAATACCAGGGGAACTATGATCACCAAAACCCCGTAAGCTACAAGTCCCCACCAGCGAAACTGGAGGATGTAGATCATCAGGGTGATCAATATTACGATGAGCACAATCATCCAAACGGCAATATAAACTTTGCTGGCATTGATGCCCCAGGCGATTGGCATGGAACGCGAGCCATAGCGTTCATCGCCTTTTATATCTTCAATGTCTTTGATAGCTTCCCGTATCAGTGAACAGATAAACGCGAAACCGGCATATAGAAAGGCCAGCCGGAAAAACTTGGGCTGTGCATGGTTGCCCAACTCAATTGCATTGACCGGCGATACCTTCGAAAAAAATATGATCAATATAGCCCAGGCTGTAAGCAGGGAGATGACGATATTCCCGATAAGGAGGCTCTTCTTGAAATTGGTGGAATAAAACCATAACAGGGCTACGCAGGCGATATTGGCCAGGATCAGATACCATTTGCCCAATACCGGCAGCGCCAATACAGTAAACACCAGCCCGGTAAAGCTGAGGATAAAATGCCAGGCAATGGCCCAACGGCGGTGAATGAGTTTATCCACTACCATCTTGTCCGGCTTGTTGATCTCGTCGATATTGATGTCAAAATAATCATTGATGATATAGCCAGCCGCTGCAATGAATAAAGACGCAAGAACCAGGAAAATGAAATGAGAAAGGTCATGGCGTGGTAGTGTTTCCCGGTACAAAGGATAATAAACGCAGAATTGAAAAAGGACCTGCGACAATGCAATAAAAAGGAGATTTGGCAGTCTTACCAGTTTAAGAAATGCTGCAGCCAATCTCATGAATAAATTTTTGGAAAGATAAGTAGGAAATGCGAAGCCGGACTTAACAAAATCAGAAGAGTTTTACACCATTATTATTGGTTAACGCGAAGCAACATCTTCCCTGAAATGCCAATGATCGTTTGATCGCAAAACCCGTTCAATTACATCGCGGACGCAACCAAATCCGCCATTGAAGGGAGATATATATTTTGCGACACTGGTTATTTCGGGCGCCGCATCGGCTGGACATGCAGCTAGTCCTACTACAGCCATCGCGGAGAGATCGGGCAGATCATCACCCATATATAACACTTCCTCTTTTTTTAACCTGTTCTTTTCAATGTAACCAGTAATAAATGTTTCTTTGTCCAGCACGGCCATATGCACATCCACAACGCCGAGTTTATTCAGCCGGTCTGTCACCGGCGAAGGGCTGCTGCCTGAAACCGCGATGACACGATAACCGGTTTTTACTGCCAATTGCAGTGCAAACCCGTCCCTGATGCTCATACGTCTCGCCTGCAGTCCGTTTTCAAGCACTAAAACGGAACCGTCGGTCAATACGCCATCGATATCAAAAAAGAAAGTGGTTATATTTTTAAAAAGATCATCGCTCATGGTTCAAAATTAAGATCCAAGAACCAAGATACAAGAACCAAAGAAATTAAAAATTATAAAACTTAAACAGGAGCTTCCAATTCCGATTTTTAGATTTTTTGCTTGGAGCTTTCCCGATAGCTATCGGGATGGTTCTTGTTTCCTGGTTCTTGTAATTTAAAAGTCAAATCCATAGAATTCATCTGGCAATAGTGTTTGATCAGGAACAGTGATCTCCACATCGCCTTCTCCGTCCAACAACAATGACTGGCATCCCAATCTCGAGTTTGCCTTGTGACCAAAGACTGTTTTTACAAAATCTTTTTCTCTTTTACTCATGTCGTCAATAAATTCCATTCCCTTTTCGATAAACAAGTGGCAGGTAGTGCAGGAACAGACACCACCGCAATTATGATGCAGTTCGATATCGTTTTTCAATGCAACTTCCAGCAATGTCTGGCCCGGTTCGACATTCTCCAGCATAACCGGCTTAATTCCCGGCTGAATAAAACTAAAGCTGATCCTGTACATGTTTTGTGGTTACACTATTTGAGTTGCTGTATACTTTCCGTTAGAAGCACGTAAATGTTTTTTAAATGTGGGTGGTCTTTCAGCAACTCTATGTGTTTCTGGAGGGTTTCTTTGTCATGCCGGATCGCGGGGCCAGTCTGCGCCTGTTTTGGCGACATGGATTTTATACGGGATGCCGTTTCTTCAATTAACGGCAGCAGCTGTTTGAACTCGAGTCCTTCTTTTTTGCAATAATCCTCGGTCAGTGCATATAGATGATTGGTAAAATTGCTGACGATAACGGCTGCTACGTGCAATTTCATTCTCGCGTCATCGCCGGCAGCTTCCACTTTTTCTTCAGCAATTGAATGAGCGAGCTTTTCGAGAGCTTTCCTGGCCACTTCATCATTGCCGTCAAAGAACACTGGCACCTCGGGTAATGCTTTCATTTCTTTTCGCAGGCTTTGCAGCGGGTAAAAAACGCCATAATGATCCGATACATTCTTGAGCACGTCTTTTGAAACAGAGGCCGCAGTATGTGCGAGGATCTTCTTTGCCGGGAGTTTTAATTCAGAAACAATGTGCGGAATTGCGTCGTCAGGAACTGCGACCAGATAAAGATCCGCTTTCTTATTTACCAGGCTGATGTAGTTGGTGGACTCGGTATCCCATTCATATGCCAGCTTACTGGCTGCCGATGCATTGCGGCTTACCACCTGCAATATGCGATGACCGGCTGCCTTGAATTTTCTGCCAAGCACTGACGCCACATTTCCCGAACCAATTATGACTATGTCCATAGTTGTGAGGTTGATCAAATCCCGGACGATAATTACCGATTAATAAGTAATGATTATTATTTTGCAGGTTATGAAGCCTGGCCAGCGTCTTGCATTAGCCTACATCCGGACAAAATTCAAATTTCTTTCTGCTATCTCCAAAAAGAAAGCTGCGCAGCAGGCTTTTCAATTGTTTTGTACTCCTCCGACAAGGGATAAAAAATCATCTCCCATTTTCAATACTGCGGAGAATATCCAGTTCAATTTCGAGGGATATGATGTGGCTGGTTACCGGTGGAATGCAGGCGGAACGCGGAAAGTACTGATCCTTCACGGTTTTGAGTCAGCTGCATCCAATTTTATAGGTTATATCGACCCATTCATCAAAAAGAATTACGAGGTTCTTGCCTTCGATGCGCCGGCACATGGATATAGTAGCGGTCGGCAAATAACAGCGATTGTATACAGGGATCTTATTAAATATGTCCATAACCACTATGGCCCTGTTAAATCCTATATGGGACATTCACTGGGTGGTTTTGTATTGAGCCTTGCCCTTGCTGAAATGCCGCATGATGAAGATTACCGGGCGGTCTTTATCGCTCCCTCAGCTGAAACAAGCACGGCCATCACCAACTTTTTTCAACTCACTGGTCTGGACAGCAATGTGAGAAAAGAATTCGAGAAACTTATTGAAGCGATCAGCGGCCATCCCGTTTCATGGTTTTCGATTAGCCGCGCTATGAATGATATACGCGCAAGGATACTCTGGATACACGATGAGGGCGACCAGGTCACTCCTTACCAGGATGCATTAAAAGTAAAAGCAGAAAACCATTCCAATATCCAATTCGTAAGTACAAAGGGGCTGGGCCATAGCCGTATCTACCGCGACCCAAACGTCATTAAGATGGTCGTCGAATTCTTATAGGCCTGCTGATCAACATGCGCACAACCTTTCTTCATATTCTTGCTTTAAAGGCAATAAGACCTGTCTTTTTCACTCTTCTTACTATTTTTATCGTAGCAATGAAAAAACCAACGGACAAAGGATACAATTATCTCGCCCTCGGGGATTCCTATACGATCGGGGAACAAGTGGAGGCGCGGGACAATTTTCCAAACCAGCTAAGGATGCTGTTGGAAAAAAAAGGAATTGTAATTGATCCGCCTCAAATCATTGCTCAAACCGGCTGGACAACTGATGAACTGCAGTCGGCGGTCAACACTGCCCGCTATGCTACCAGGTATGATCTCGTTACATTATTAATAGGCGTCAATAATCAATACCGGGGACGGAAAGCGGAGGATTATGCGCCGGAATTTGAACGATTGTTGAAAAACGCAATCGGGTTTGCTGGAGATGACCCGAACCATGTTATTGTCCTTTCGATCCCTGACTGGGGAGTAACTCCGTTTGCCGAAGGACGGGACAGGCAGAAAATTGCTGGGGAAATCGATGAGTATAACTCGATAAATGAAGAGATCGCTAAAAAGTACGGGATACACTACATAAACATTACAGAAAGTACAAGGGCGGCGACCGGGGATCCCTCGCTGCTGGCGGCGGATGGATTGCATCCTTCAGGGAAGGAATATGCAAAATGGGCAGGACTTGCATCCGAATGGGTGGCGAGTGTATTTAAAAACAGTCCAGACAAATAATTAGTATGCGCATAATTTGCCTCGGATGAATTCGAATTAAAATAGCAACCCGGCAAAAGATCCAACGTTATTTTATCGTCAAAACATCACTACCCGCCCAGGGAAAAAGCGCTGACACTTGTACAAGAAAAATCATAAAAGCCCGTTACAGCTTTCCGAAAATTTCTTAGAATTGTTTTAATAACAGTTGTTATTCCCTTAAAACCCTTATCCGGCAAGCATTTGGGACGATGAAGCGTATGAAGCCGGGAGGCTCAGAAAGGAAGTATAAAGGACGGTTACAGGAAAATTTATTATTCTTGTTTTATTTTGCGGCCGAAAAATATGAACGAACGGATCAATTAAGTGTAGAATATGGCGAAAAACCTATTGATAGTCGAGAGCCCTGCGAAAGCGAAAACCATTGAAAAGATACTCGGAAAAGACTTCCAGGTAAAGAGCTGCTATGGTCATATCCGCGACCTGGAAAAGGCCGGCATGGGAATAGACATCGAGAAAAATTTTAAGCCCCGTTACATTGTCCCCGAAGAAAAGGAGAAAGTCGTTGCTGAATTAAAGAGATTATCCGAGAAAAGTGAAGTATGGCTTGCAACGGATGAGGACCGTGAGGGAGAAGCGATAAGCTGGCATCTTTGCGAGGTATTGGGACTTGATCCGAAAAAAACCAAACGGATCGTATTCCACGAGATCACCACCCCGGCTATAAAAGAAGCAGTTGCGAATCCCCGCAAGCTTGATATGAATCTCGTCATGGCGCAACAGGCCAGGCGGGTACTGGATCGTATCGTTGGTTTTGAGTTGAGTCCTGTGCTCTGGCGCAAGATCAGCATGCGAAATAATCTCAGCGCCGGCAGGGTTCAAAGCGTGGCCGTAAGGCTGATAGTAGAACGGGAAAGAGAGATCAATGCCTTTACTCCCGTCAGTACATTTAAAGTAGAAGCATCATTCAGCGCAAAAGATATTTCGGAAAAGAACGTAACATTCGTTGCCGAAGGAAAAAAACAATCAAGTGCGGAGGATGCCCAGCAATTCCTGGAAAGTTGTATCGGTGCAGATTATAAAGTCGCCGACATCCAGGTAAAACCCGGGAAACGCTCCCCTGCCCCACCCTTCACTACTTCCACTTTACAACAGGAGGCTGCCCGAAAACTGGGCTATGGTGTATCGCGTACCATGCTGATCGCACAGAAGCTTTATGAAAATGGATACATTACATATATGCGTACCGATAGCGTTAACCTCAGCAATACGGCGCTGGGGGATATCACTAATACAGTGAAAAGCATGTATGGCGAGGAATACCACCAGTTCCGGAAATACAAGAACAAAAATGAGAGCGCCCAGGAAGCTCACGAAGCTATCCGTCCGACCTATATGAACAATTCGACGGTGAAAGAAGACGACTGGAAACGGTTATATGACCTGATCTGGAAAAGGACAATGGCCAGCCAGATGTCTGATGCGGAATTGGAGAAAACAACGGCAAAAATTTCTATTTCAACTAATAGCGATGAGCTCACTGCTACCGGTGAAGTACTGAAATTTGATGGATTCCTGAAGGTCTACCGGGAGGACCGGGACGATGACGATCTTGAGGCAGAGCAGGCAGAAGGCATGTTACCCCCGCTTACCGTGGGACAACAACTGCCCCTTGTGTCCATGAAGGCAACTGAAAGGTTCAGCCGGCCTCTGCCCAGGTATACGGAAGCTTCACTGGTTAAGAAGCTGGAAGAACTCGGAATCGGCCGCCCCTCCACTTATGCGCCGACAATCTCTACCATATTAAAGAGAGGCTACGTGGAAAAAAGGGATAAAGAAGGAATAAAAAGAGACTACCGTGTGCTGCTTTTAAAAGATAGCAAGGTGAGCCTGCAAACCGAACAGGAGAATACCGGGGCCGAGAAATCGAAATTGTTCCCCTCCGATCTTGGGCTGGTTGTGACTGATTTCCTGAGCAAATATTTTGACGATATCATGGATTACAGCTTCACTGCCCGCATCGAGGAAGAATTTGATGAGGTGGCTGAAGGAAGGATGAAATGGAACGAGATGATCAATGATTTCTATAGTCCGTTTAAGAAGGACGTAGACAAAACCATTGAAACCGCTGAAAGAGCAAAAGGCGAACGTGAGTTGGGAATCGATCCCGTAAGCGGGAAAAGAATTGTGGCAAGAATTGGAAGGTATGGTCCAATGGTACAGATCGGTGAAGCGAATGAAGAGGACAAACCTTTTTTCGCCGCTTTAAAACAGGGACAGAGTATTGAAACGATCACGTTGGAAGAAGCCCTGGATCTTTTCAAATTACCGTTGACGCTGGGAGAATATGAAGGTGAACAAGTGTATGTAGGAATAGGTCGTTTTGGCCCATATGTAAAGTTCGGGGAACAATTCATTTCTATCCCAAGAGGTGAAGATCCATTAGAGATAGACATGGACCGGGCTATCGAGTTGATAAAAGAAAAACAGGTAGCCGATGCCCCAATTGCAATGTTCAAAGGTAAACCTGTCACGAAAGGAAAAGGCAGGTTCGGTCCTTACCTCAAATGGGAAGGCATGTTCATCAACGTACCCAAGCGGTACAATTTTGATGACCTGCCGCAATCAGATATCGATGAACTGATATCGGCTAAAGAAAAGAAAGAAGCAAACCGCTATATTCAAAACTGGCCGGACCAAAAGATCTCGATTGAAAATGCACGCTGGGGTCCTTTAGTGAAATTTGGAAAAAAGATCATCAAGCTTCCCAGGAAAGCTGACGAGACCAAGTACACAGCCGATGAGCTGAAAGAAATTCCACTTGATGAGATAAAGAAATGGATCGAGGCACAAATACCTAATGCTTTCGGTAAGAAAAAGAAAGAAAAGAAGCCCGCTGAGAAAAAAGAAAAAGCGGTTGCAAAAAAAACACCTGCGAAGAAAAAGAAATAGATTTTAAAATCTGCTGTAAATAAAAGCCTGCTTTGCCTGGGGATCAAAATTCCATCCTGAAATATATCCATCCTTATCAAAGTCGAGATTTACTTCCTGGGTATCAACATCCGTAGAGATTATATTCCCAGCGGTATTTTTTGTTATTCTTGTTGTGATGGCTTTATTAGGAAAATTCAAAAAGCCGGCATTGGGAGTATACTGGTGGAAAGGTAATACATCCAACTCCGTCAAAAGGAAAGCGTTCCTGAAATCAAATTTGTTCGGATAGTTTTTATCATAGTAGAAAACTGTTGTCTCTTCCTCCGTTTGTTGAGAACTATAGGTTGTACCCGGCGGTTGGTTGACCTGGAAGTAATTTTTTACTGAACTGCGTTTAATTGATTTGAGATTACCGCCTTCCATTTCGTACACTGCAGTATACCTAACCGTATTGGTTGAATTTTGTAATACGCCGATGGTTGGATAGTAGCTGAAGGAATCTTTTAGTACACCATTGTAGCGGAACAGGAACCCACTGGCGTTATACTCATAGTTTGTTGTATCACTTCCAAAATGCTTTTCCGGTCCAAAGCCCTGGGGTGAGGTAAAATCTTCAAAATGAGAAAAAATTCTCCTGGACGGCCGCTGTGATCCATCAAGTTGATACCGGGTGTCTTGCTGCGTGATCGATGGCTCAGTAGGATAGGTTATAGCGACCTCATTGCCTGTATAATTCAACCCGGCAGTTACAGTTAGCACGCCGTCCTGCCTGGTGACACGCTTCGTCAACCGCCCTAAGGCATCATATTGAAAGTCCTGGTATATCGGACCGTTGCTGCTAAAAGTAGTGGTAGAGACCAGCCGTTTTTCACCGGACAGAGGTTTGTCCTTTTTACAAGCTGAAAAAAGAATGACAAGAAAAAAAAGGTACAGGCAATTTCTCATAATAAAGGCTTGGAGATAAAAATAATTTATTCCCGCGGGCTTTCAAAGCACCAGGGCGATTTGCCACGGTTCAACAAGATTGCCACGGATACAGGGATGACTTCATTTTAATCCGGTATCCGTGGCAACATCGCCAATTAACGGATTAACTAATTAACCTGTTAACCTAAAGGAATCCGTGGCAATCACAAAGAGAAGCCCTGTTCCGTCCAGTTGAACAGGGCTTTGTCGTTTTCAAACAGGGCAAAAAATTATTGATGTAGTTGCACGGTACCTATATCAGTTTCCCCACCCCTTGTTAAAGCGATGTTTGTTATTGTCGTGTCCTGGTAACCATTAGCCGTTGCATTGATAAATATCCCGGCACTTGACCCGGTCAGGCCACGAATCTTGAACCGTCCATCCCAATGATTGGGTATAGCGATAAGCGTATCGCCATTAGCTATTGCGGCTACAACGGCATGGGCGGTTCCCGGCAAAACTTTTCCTTTAATGGATGAGGTTTGCGCCGGTACCCATATTCTCAATCTTGGTTTCAGGACAAAATGATTGTTGCTTACTCTGACAATAGACCCACCTGCATCAAAATCCAGCCATAGTTGCAGATCACCCGGCGTTATCTCAATTATATCATGGCCTTTGACCTGGACGGTAACTGTATGATTGTTGTTCCATAAACTCAACGGATAAGAGACGCTATCAATCACAACAGAATTACTGTTCCCCAGAACGAGTTTGATTTTGTTGATGCGTCCCTGCAGCGTAAGACCCATTGCCAGTAAAGTGTCGGCGCCATTGGAAAGATCAAGCAGGTTATAGATGCCGGGCCGGATGTCCAGGGTGTCCCAGACTGAACAACGGAACTCATCATCATCAAAACAATCATTACCGTTCCTGTCGCCTCTTCCGCGACAACTATCAGGAATGATCTGCACTGCTACCTGCTGGATGTCTACATATACGGCATCAAAGTTTACAGGATTATCGGAAAGCCTGATCCTGACACGCTGTTGACCATCAGGAATGGAACTGTCTGTTTTTTCCTTTCTGCAAGAAATGATGAGAAGGATTGGGATTAAGATTATGCCAATGAACAGGCATATACGAGGAGCTCGTCTCATAGTAATTGTGATTTTTAGTTTTCATACAATAGTGGTGGAACTGATGCACAGGGGGCTTGCGCAAGGGAAGAATTTTTATAGGACCAGCCGCACTCTTGCAGAAAGTACACCAAACTTTGATTTACAAAAAAAACTTATGCACAACTGCGAAAATTATTTGGGAAAAGAAAATTCTCCGTGACAGCGCAATAATCATTTCATTGCATGTTGCGTCTCGCAATCGTCACACTGGTATATTTAATTCATTACACTTATGCAACGACAATACTGGGAGAAAATCGCGCCTGCTTATAACGAGGAGATCTTCGATGTGTTGCAAAACGATGATAAAGCCATCATACGTTCAGCAATTAAAAGGATTGCATCACCCCGCAAAACTGTCATCGACGCGGGCTGTGCAATTGGCAAATGGCTTCCTGTTCTCTCTCCTCTTTTCAAAAAAGTAATCGCGACCGATATTTCCGCGAAGAACCTGGCCATTGCTGAAAAAACGCATGTTCATCTTGCCAATATAGAATACTGCCGGGTTGATATGTCTGCCGGTAAACTGAAACTGCCGCCCGCCGACGTCATTGTTTGTATCAATGCGATATTGAGCGCTTCATTAAAAAAACGACAGGCTTTTTTTCATAACCTTTCATCCTGTCTTAAGAAAGGAGGGCATCTTATACTGGTCGTTCCTTCATTAGAATCATGGTTGCTTACTCGGATCATCCAGCATCAATGGAAGATTGATAAAGAATTATTCAGCGAACGCCTCCCTGGAATAGAAGCTGTCAAAAGATACCGTGATATCCGGCAGGGCAACGTGGAAATAGACAGCGTTGCAACCAAACATTATTTAAAAGAAGAGTTACACCTGCTGTTATCGAAAGAACACATGGAATTAACAGCAGTCAAAAAAATTGAATACGGCTGGAACACGGAATTTTTAAAACCACCCAAATGGCTCGACCAGCCCCGTCCCTGGGATTGGATGATGACTGCAATAAAAAATAAATAAATAACGACCTGGCTAATTGATCTCCGTGAATTTTCTGCCAATCGTCAACCCGGCAATTTCAAATAACGGCATGCCCTTAACAGAAATTTTACAAGCTGGCAATTTAGAGCCCTGAGGACTATTTTACCAGCGATATATTACCACCTGTGGAAAAGTTTAGCTATTTTGGTTAACCACCAATCGTCTAAATTGCACAAGAATCACCACCATGGAAACAAACAAAGAAATCTCTGCTCTCTTCCTGTTAATTGATGATCCCGACCAGGAAGTATTTGATGCGGTATCACAAAAGATCGTTGATTACGGCAAACCCATCATTCCTAATCTCGAACATTTATGGGAAACAACGCCTGACGAGCATACACAGGAGCGCATCGAATTACTGATCCATCGCCTGCATTACCGCGATCTTACGGAAGATCTCCGCCAATGGAATGTATCGGGGCATCATGACCTGATGAACGGGGCCTTGCTCGTAAGTAAATTCCAGTACCCTGATCTTTCAACTACCAATGTATTCCAGGAAATAGAAAAGATCCGGCGAAATATCTGGCTTGAGCTGAATAATTACCTCACTCCGCTCGAGCAGATCAATATCGTCACCAGTATTTTGTACAGCTACTATGGTTTGAAAGGCAATGAAACAAACTATAAAGACCCTAACGAATTCCTGTTGCATAAGACCCTGGAAGCAAAACGGGGCAACCAGATCAGCAACGGTATTCTTTACCTGATGCTTTGCGAACTGCTGGATATTCCTGTCAAAGCGATCAACATACCCAAGCAGTTCATTATCGCCTATTTCAAACCCGGGTATTCAGATGAGAATATCCCGAATCCTTATCATAAGATTGAATTTTTCATTGACCCCACTTCCGGCCAGGTATTTACTCACCAGGACGTAGATAATTATTTCAAACGGGTAGCAATTTCTCCTGAGGCCACGTATTTCAAACCGCTGTCGAACAAAAAAGTGATAAAGCAACTGCTGACAGAATTCAGCCGCTGCTTCGAAAACGACAAGGAAATGCATAAGAAAAATGAGCTGCTCGAATTAGCTAAACTGCTCGAATAAAGCCGGAACGCAGATTGTTAAGATTATTATGATGACGGTGATAAAAGAGCCGCGAATATCTTAACGATCATAATAATCCGCGTTCCACAAGTCAGCTTTCAAGATTCTCCCCTTTTTTCCTCCGAGTGGTGTTACTTTTGTATAAATGATCCTAATATGAAAGTAAACATTGGAATAACGGACAAGAACCGCCAGGCTGTCGCGTATGCGCTTAACCAGCTGCTGGCCGATGAACACATCCTCTACAATAAGACAAGGAATTACCACTGGAGTGTTGAAGGACCCAGCTTTATGGAGTTTCATAAACTGTACGAAGGACAGTATACCCAGCTTGCTGAGATGATAGATGAGATCGCCGAACGTATTCGCACAATCGGGCATTTTGCAGAAGGAAGATTGAAAGAGATCATCAAACTCGCACAGCTCGATGAACCTGATCCACCGAGCGAGCAGGCGTCCCAACTGGCTAATCTTATCGGGGATCACGAAACAATAATCAACCGTCTTCGTAAACTAATTAAGGATTTCGACGAAAAGCACAAAGACATTGGGAGCAGCGATTTCGCTACCGGGCTTTTGAAGCAACACGAGAAGATGGCGTGGATGCTAAGAAGCTACCTACGGTAGAGCGAGACGTTTGATGCGGGATACTGGGATACTGGACGCTGGTGCGCCTTACTACTATTCAACATCCAGCATCTAACATCTGGAATCCAGCATCCTTACAACATCAACCCCCAACCATCTCTGTACTCTCTTTTCACAAACTGGTTTGCTTCATCAAAATTGGTGATCTTCATATTCTTTGCATCCCACAAAAGTTTTTTGCGGCCAAGATATTTATCTCCCCAGTCTTTCAGCTTGGGATTTAGCATCATCCAGCTTCTTATCGCGAGGTTACCCATCAGGATGCTTTCCGTAAATGGTCCTGCGTATTCAAACGGGGAGCTTGTCACACCTTTTCCATAACCGGCGATACAGGCATTTACCCATTGAATATAGTGTCCTTCGGGTACTCTTTTCAGGGTGGGTTTCGGTAGCGTTTTTTCTTTCATTAGCCGCGTAGGCAATAATCTGGGGTTGGCGCCATAACAATCGCATAGAAGCTTTCCCTTTGTCCCTACAAACAATACCCCACCATCCCAGTTACCAAACTCTTCTTCCGGCAACAATTCGTCAGGGCGTTCAGGCAATAGTCCCCCGTCATGCCAGGAGATCTTTATATTTCCTTTTCCATCTTTTCTTGGATAGTTCAGGTGAATGATCGATGCGGGCGGACAACTGTCCACGTAATTCCCTTCGGCCCACATATTCTTCCAGACATTGGTTACACTGCATTCGGCTGAATCAGGATAATCGATTGGAAGGATACGATAGATCGGGTCCATAATATGACAGGCCATATCGCCCAGGGCGCCGGTACCAAATGCCCACCAGCCGCGCCAGTTAAAAGGAAGGTAGGCGGGGTTATATTCAATCCATTTTGCAGTGCCCAGCCAAAGATCCCAATTCAGTTCTTTGGGCACATCAAATTTTCCCGTGGGGGTTGCTATTCCCTGCGGCCAAACGGGCCGGTTGGTCCAGGCATGTGCCTCGTGTACATCGCCGATCATTCCCGAATCATAGATTTCCTTGGCGGCACGCACTCCGTCCCCCGATCCGCCCTGGTTGCCCATCTGCGTTATTACCTTATACTTTTTAGCTGCCTGTGCAAGTATCCTTGCCTCATAGATGTCATGCGTCAAAGGTTTCTGCGTATACACATGTTTGCCCAGCTGCATGGCAGCTAATGTAGCTACAGCATGAGTATGATCGGGTGTGGAGATGGAGCAGGCATCAATGTTATTCTTTTCTTTGCTGAGCATTTCCCTGAAATCCTTGTAATAACTGGCTTTGGGAAATTTTTCTCTCGATTTTGCGGACTGCCTGTCATCCACGTCGCAAAGCGCTACAATATTTACATTGGGACTCTTGGAGAATTCTGAAATATCGTCTCCGCCCTTTCCACCTGCGCCGATGGCGGCTATATTCAATTTATCGCTCGGCGCCACAAACCCGCGGCCCAGTACATGACGTGGTACGATGAAAAAACCGCTCCCGGCAATTGAGGCGTTACGGATAAACCGCCGGCGGGAGGCGCTGAATTGTTTTTTATTACTCATATGACAAACTTTGCAGAAAGTTACTGGCAAGCCGTTTAATGATCAAAAAAAGTTTGGTGGGGTTGAAAGACGTGAGAAGTGAGATGTGGGGTGTGAGTGGTTGGGAAAATCGTACTTTAGGAAGCGTTCATAATCTGCCTGCCGGAGAGGCAGGCGACAGGCAGGTTCATAATTCAGCATTATGGAGATTAGTTGGAGCGATTTCGAAAAAATCGACATGCGTGTCGGTACTGTCATAGAAGTAGAGGAATTCCCGCAGGCGCGGAGGCCGGCTTATAAAATGGTCATCGATTTTGGGGAGTTGGGTGTTAAGCGATCGTCAGCACAGGTAACGGTACACTATTCCAGGGCAGATTTGCTGAACCGCCAGGTAATCGCCGTGGTCAACTTTCCACCGAAGCAAATCGCTACTTTTATCAGCGAATGCCTGGTGCTGGGAGTTTATGATGACAACAAAGACGTAATTTTATTGCAACCCGGCAAGCCGGTCACAAATGGGATGAAAATTGGCTGAAACTTTTACTGCATATTATCACTCACCCGTGGGACTGCTGAAGATTGGCGGCACGACAGATTTTATTTCAGAAGTCAGCTTTCATGATATCAGCGAAAAAAGTGGTGGCAATAAAAAGACACTTCCTCCCCTGGTCATTCAATGCATAGAACAACTTATCCAGTACTTCAATGGTGAACGCAGGTTTTTTGATCTGCCCCTGAACCAGGAAGGAACTGTCTTTCAAAAGCAGGTCTGGAATATATTAACGTCAATTCCCTTTGGCAAAACGATCAGCTATCTTGAGCTGGCCATCAAAACCGGTGATCCCAGGGCGACCCGCGCCGTTGCAAGCGCCAACGGAAAAAATAATATCGCCATCATCGTTCCCTGTCACCGCGTTATCGGTTCTGACAGGACCCTGGTAGGATATGGCGGAGGTTTGTGGAGAAAGAAATGGCTGCTGGAGCATGAAATGAAGATTGCACACGGTGTACAGACCCTGTTTTAGGGACAATGTTTTTTTGCCAGCGTATCTGGAGGTGAACCATATTTAAGAACCAGTATCGTTTGGCCGGTCATCCCGATTTGGGCGGCATACGTGCAAACTGTATCAGCGAACAGGTTCCAGTCAATTCCCTGCGAATTAAAAATCGATATACAAAGCGTATCATTTTTGGGTTTGCCGGAAATACAGGATCCTACATATCCAACATAGCTCCTGTTTTTTATTACCATCGTATCCAGCCGGTAGAGCTGGCGGCAATAATCATCGCAGGGAACTACTTTACTGGTCGCGATATACAAGAAGGAAAATGCAATAATGATCAATGCGGGTATAAACTTCTTAAGCAATTTCATGCCGGCCATTTAGCAGGAAAGACAGGAGGAATGCCAGTATCGCTGCAGTGAGATCTATCCAGTCAAAAGTGAACCGGGAAGAAAAAAAATACTGCAGGGACTCCGCCGTAACTATTAGCAACAGGACGAATACCGGGAAAAACCTGTTGCGTACCCGGTCGATCCTTCCCCAGTAAAATAAAGAAGAGGCAAGCGAGTAGGCCCAGCAGAAATCCGGGACGTTGAATATGAATACATCATTCAACGGGGAACGTGGAAGGACAATAGGATGAAAGCCCGGTGGAAGAAAATGATAATGGAACCATGTATTTTGACGAAAGAAAATATAGATGGCCACACCGGCGGCCAGGGGAAGAACGATATGAAAGGCAAGTTTCCTGGTAAAAAGACTCATAATAATTCGCTGCTGTCGAAGGCAAAGGGTAATAAGAAGCGGACAGTCTTTACTATGTATATTTTTCCTTGCTGTCCTGCCAACAATAAACGGATAGGCGCTCCTGTTCTCGTTTCGTATTCCAGCAATGCCTGGCGGCACATACCGCAGGGAGAAATGGGATGATCACTGGCCACCTCTTTGCTATCATAGCTGATCGCAATCGTATCGATGCTTACTCCCGGGTAAATTGTCGCTGCATTTCCCAATAAAACTCTTTCTGCACATATCCCGACAGGATAGGATGCATTCTCCTGGTTGGTTCCGGCGACGGTTTCACCATTGGTTAACCGGGCGACAGCACCCACAAAAAAATTGGAATAGGGAGCATAAGCCTGTTTGGTCGTGGCCCTGGCATTAATAAGCAGGTCAGCATCTTCTTTTGTCAGTTCGGAGATGTCGTTATAAACTTCGTATTGAAATTCAAACTTGTTTTCCTTCATGATGAATAATTATTGAACAATAATTATCGTGATGCTGCCACTGTAATTATCTAACGATCTTAAAAAGCCTTTTCCATCTCGGTCCTTTATCCCAACTGAACCAGATCATCCAGGCTTTACCTACAATCCGGTCTTCGGGGACAAAACCCCAATACCTGGAGTCCTGTGATCCCTGCCTGTTATCTCCCATCATCCAGTAATAATCCATTTTGAAAGTGTATTGGGTAACTTCTTTGTCGTTCAGGTAGAATTTGCCATTGCCCTGGTAGAAATCATTTTTCTCATAAATGCGAATCGCGCGTTCGTAGATACCATAATTTTCGGGTGTCAATACAACAGTACCGCCTTTCCTGGGCACCCATACAGGTCCGAAGTTTTCGCGGCCCCATTTTTCATGACCGCCGACATTATCATAAGGGAACACCTCTCCGCCGCCGCCCATATAAGTAGAATCTACCACAATGTTTTTGGCAAACCCGTTGGCCAGCATTTTGTCCTTTGCCGTTCGTGTAAGCAACATCCTGTATACATTGTTTCCCATTCCCACGTATTCGCCTTTATCAAAATCCACATCGTATTCTTTTTTCATAACATCAGGATCAAAGAACTGCGTGGATACAGTTACCAGGTAATTGATTTCCGAGGAAGGAGCAAGTTCCTGTCTTTGGCCATTCGCATATACCACGTCGTCCTTTACCTGGATAGTGTCACCGGAAACACCGACGCAGCGTTTTATATAATTATCCGTTTTATCAACCGGGTGAACGACTATCGGATAGTTGACAGGATCGGCCAGGTAACCCTGGTCTTCGGCGGACCCTCTAAGGGCCCTTCTTTTGATATCTATATATGGATTCTGCGATTCAAAATTTTCGGCATGGATCACTGTATCTCCCGCGGGAAAATTGAATACTACAACATCTCCACGTTTCGGCGATGAGGGGAACCAACGGACATAAGGAAGCTTGATCAGCTCAGAATAAGATTTAGTATTTACAATGGGTAGATAATTATGAACAAAAGGAAATGATAAAGGCGTATTCGGTATCCTGGGTCCGTAGCTCAGTTTGCTGACAAAAAGAAAATCCCGTATCAGCAGGGTTTTTTCCATAGAGCCGGAAGGGATTGTATAGGCCTCGAAAATAAATGTCCGGATTAAGGTGGCGGCAACAACGGCGAATATGGCTGCATCCACCCATTCTCTCCAGCTTTTTTTCTTGTGTTTCTTCACAGCCTCCGCACCGATGAATTTGGTTGTTGGTCTACTTGCCAGCCAGGGAAAATAAAGGAAAGCAAACAGGGAGGCCATTGTATGCTGGCGTAGCGAGAATACACCAAACACTTTGGCGAATTCAATAAATATACCGGGGGTAATAAACCATCCAACCACGGGAATGAATTGCCAGAATACCCAATGTTTCGGTCTTTTGGCAATATCCTGCATCACCCATGTATTATAAAAAGGAACGTATGCTTTCCAGGCGGGCACGCCTACCCTGGTAAACAGCTTTGCCAGTCCAAACGAAGGAAGGAAAACAAGTAAAGTACCGATGAGATAGATAATGAGTAAATCGTGTAATGGCATGAGCCTTATTTTATAGCGGACAAAATTATCGGAATAATCTGTTTGTAGAAATTATATATCGGAAAGTTTTGCAAAAGACGGCAGGCGGTCCTTTAATCCCGGTCAATGGTGTCCCGACGGCTATCGGGAGGTCAATGGTGAATGACCTCTCAACGTTTGAAAATAACCCTACACTGTAAACCCTTCCTCATTTACAATTCTTAATTAATAATTCATCTCGGTAGTACATAACTCCTCACATCGTCCGCTGTAATTTCCTTCGCGGAAAGTATTACCAGTCTTTCCACAACATTTCTCAGCTCACGTATATTACCTGTCCAGTTGTATTCTTTTAAAAGATTGATCGCATCTTCATCCATCGTTTTTTTGGCAATGCCATATTCCGTGCAAATATCTTCCAGGAACTGTGCGACAAGAATGGGGATATCATCGCGGCGCTCATTCAGCGAAGGCACATGAATAATAATAACGCTTAGACGATGGTAAAGGTCAAGGCGAAATGTTTTTGCATCCACTTCCTTTAAAAGATCTTTATTGGTTGCGGCAATAACCCGTACATCCACGTTGATATCCTTATCCGCTCCTACTCTTGTGATCTTACCTTCCTGCAGGGCGCGAAGCACTTTTGCCTGGGCATTCAGGCTCATGTCCCCTATCTCATCCAGGAACAGTGTGCCTCCATTGGCCTGTTCGAATTTGCCGATGCGTTGTTTGATAGCTGAAGTAAAAGACCCTTTTTCATGACCGAACAGTTCGCTTTCGATAAGCTCGGTTGGGATAGCTGCGCAGTTGACCTCTACCAGGGGACCCGTGTTACGGTTGCTTTTCTCATGTATCCAACGGGCGACAAGCTCTTTACCCACCCCGTTTTCCCCGGTGATCATAATCCGCGCATCAGTAGCAGCGACCTTGTCAATAGTGTCCTTTATTTTTACGATAGGCGCCGAGTTGCCCACCATTTCCTGCACTCTTGTCACTTTTCTTTTCAGTACTTTGGCTTCGGTGACCAGGCTGTTTTTCTCCATCGCGTTGCGGATTGTGATCAGCAACCTGTTAAGGTCCGGCGGTTTGGAAATAAAATCATAGGCCCCTTTTTTAACCGCTTCTACGGCGGTTTCTATATTGCCGTGACCCGAGATCATGATTATGGGAGTGTCGCCATTACTTTCACCTGCTTTCTGTAGGAATTCGATACCATCTATCTTGGGCATCTTGATGTCGCAGAGCACGACATCGTAAGACTTATCCTTGAATTTCTTCAACCCCTCTTCGCCGTCAGAGGCCTCATCTATCTTGTACCCTTCGAATGAAAGGATCTCGCTTAATGTCTTCCGGATCGCCTTTTCGTCATCTATGATCAGTATTTCAGCCATTACTCGCAGAGTTTAGTCGGCAAATTTAGCTGAAAACAGCCAATCCCAATTAATGCAATCTTTGGGCAGTGTCGGGTTTTGTCTTGCGTAAGGGTTCTCGCAATCCGCAATGGTCCGGGACGGCGATGCAACGGATTTATAACATTTGGATTTTCGTTGCGGTGGCGTGAGACTTATTGATGAATAATAAGAGATGAAAACAATAGCCCTGAGGGAGGTAGATATAGAATTAATTCGACGTGGGTAGTAGTATGGTCTTTAAAAAAATGGAGGCCGGATAGAAATCCAGCCTCGTTTTAAAATCCAATATCCTATGAAAAACCATAACAAAGATGATGTTTTAATCGGAAAAAGCTGCATAGTTGACCAAAAAATTATCATCGTATTTTTACGTATGTCAATAAATTACGAAACCCGCCAGAACTCAGTCCTGGCGGGCGTTTTAAGATATTAACTTAAAATGTTATTTGTGTAAGTACATTACTTCTTTAACAAGTTTCACTGTTCGTGGTACATCAGGCAGGGCTGCTGCAACCAGGTTTGGTGCATAGTGGAGAGGTGCATCTGCAGCTGTAATGCGACGGATCGGTGCATCCAGATAATCAAAGCCCTCTTTTTGTACCTGGTAGGTGATCTCTGAGGACACCGAACCAAAAGGCCATTGTTCTTCCACGATAACCAGGCGGTTTGTCTTTTTCACACTTTCCAAAATGGTATTTATATCAAGAGGCCTGATCGTCCTAAGATCGATCACTTCAGCGCTGATATCTTCTTTTTCGAGTTCTGCAGCCGCACCCAACGCGACTTTCATCATTTTATTAAACGAAACGATCGTTACATCGCGGCCGGCTTTTTTAATATCGGCTTTTCCAAGTTCTATGTAATATTCTTCGCTGGGTACATCGCTTTTATCACCATACATCACCTCGCTTTCCATGAAGATCACCGGGTCCTGTTCATAACGGATCGACTGTTTCAACAGTCCTTTTGCATCATACCCATTGCTGGGAGATACGAGTTTGATCCCGGGAATATTGGCATAGAGGTTTTCAAAAGCGGTTGAGTGTTGTGCTCCTAATTGTCCGGCAGAACCATTGGGCCCCCTGAAAACGATGGGGCAGGCGATTTGTCCGCCGCTCATTGCGAGCATTTTCGAAGCGGTATTTAAAATTTGATCGAGGGCCAGCACCGCGAAGTTCCAGGTCATGAACTCAATGATCGGCCTGAGGCCATTCTGGGCTGCTCCAACGCCAACGGCGGCAAAACCCAGCTCGGAAATAGGGGTATCGATCACTCGCTTTGGGCCGAACTCCGCCAGCATACCCTGGCTTACTTTATACGCACCATTATACTCAGCCACTTCTTCGCCCATTAAAAATACCCTGTCATCTCTTCTCATTTCTTCATTCATTGCCTCACGCAGCGCCTCACGATATGCAATTGATCTTGCCATTGTTTATTGACTTTTAAGAGGAGCAAAAGTAATGAAATCCCAAGAACCAAGATGCCAAGAACCAAATAAGCTCCAAATCAAAAAACTCAAACCATGGAATTGGAAGCTTCTGTTTAAATATTTGAATTTGTTGTTTCTTTGGTTCTTCGCTTCTTGTCCCGCCAGTTGGCGGGATTGGTTCTTAATTAGCGGTCGCTCTCATCGAGATACTTTCCTAAACAGCTCATGGCGATCTTTCCTTCAAAATCTTCGTTAATTACTTTTTTCATCTGGCTATAGCTGGGATAATATTTCTGCGATTCGGTCAATATGCAGTTGCAAACATCTTTGAGTTCATTACCGCTGAAATCTTCCGCAAAATCTGCCTGGCAGGCCCTTAAAAATTTATCCTGTTCTGTCTTGTTCCATTTGTATTGCGTGTTGACGGTCTTATTCGTAGAATCGCTTTGTACCGTAGCATTTTCTACTCCTGATCCTGTCTTAGCCCTGTCGGCATTTTTTTTGGAATTGCAGGCAGCGATTAGGATAAAAAACAATAGAACATTTAGCGATCTTTTCATCGTGATAAACTTGAACGGAGATAAAAGTAAATAAATCTGCGAATAGTAAGCTACTAGTGTTAAGTTAAGTATGATTCGATGATTTATATTGCCACGGATACACACGGACGAAGAGATTTACCATTTAACCGTTTAACAAATAACTGATAAACAGATGAATGATCACGGACCTCAAATCAATGCCAGGATGACCTTCTTTTTTATCCGTGAATCCGTGGCGACAAGATATGCTTAACATAACACTAGATGCTGGCTACTGCATGTTGGATTCTAGACGTTGGATGCTGCCTATTATGATCAAGCTTCCAGTTGCGTCGTCGCTTCGCTCCTCGCAATGACGCAGTATCTGGCGACCAGCTTAATGTTATATTTGTCCACATGAACGAGACGCATTTTCCGGTCATTATTATCGGAGGTGGACCTATTGGTATGGCTTGCGCCATCGAAGCAAAAAATGCAGGATTAAATTATCTTATTCTTGAAAAAGGATGCCTTGTCAATTCTTTATACAATTATCCTGTAAATATGACATTTTTCTCCACGTCGGAAAGACTGGAGATTGGTGGAGTGCCGTTTGTCTCGATAAGTGCAAAGCCTACAAGACCCGAAGCCCTCGAGTATTACCGGCGAGTAGCGACCAGTTATGCTATAAATATCCACCTGTTTGAAAAAGTCATAGCGGTAAAGCCAGGTACACGGCAACAAATGTTTTCGGTAGTGACCAGCAAAGCAACTTATACAGCTGATCACATCATCGTTGCCACAGGTTTCTACGATATTCCTTATTTACTCAACGTTCACGGTGAAGACCTTCCGAAGGTGACGCACTATTATAAAGAACCACATTCGTATGCCTTTCAAAAAGTGATCGTTGTTGGCGCAATGAACTCCGCTGTTGATGCAGCCCTGGAAACCTGGCGAAAAGGGGCCGAAGTAACTATGGTTATTAGAGAACACCAGGTCGGAGAACGGGTAAAATACTGGGTAAGACCGGATATCATCAACAGGATCAAAGAAAACTCCATCCAGGCCTACTTCAATTCAACTGTCGTAGAGATCAGGCAGCATGAAGTTGATATTTTAACCCCGGAAGGAATGAAGACGATCGAAAATGATTGGGTGATTGCCATGACAGGATACCAGCCCAATCTGGATTTCCTGGAGCAAATGGGAGTTCAACTATCAGAAGACGAAATAAGAACTCCATTCATAGACGAACATACGCATGAGACCAATGTAAAAAATATCTTCCTGGCTGGTGTTATTTGCGGCGGCATGAATACACACCGGCTCTTTATCGAAAATTCCAGGGAGCATGCAATAAAAATTACCCGGGCGATCAGTCAAAGACGAAGTGGCGTCTCAGGTTGAATAAACTCACGCAATCCCGCCAACGGGCGGGTCACACGTTGCGCCGTGGCGATGTTGCGAGAAATAAAGAAGACGGTCAGGAATGAACAGCTGAGATAAATGCTTCAAGTTTTTGAATATCCAGTTTTCCGTTTGTTCTTACTCCACTGCAAATATCCACTCCAAAAGGTTGAGCCGTTGCGATAGCTGCCCTTACATTTCCCGGATTAAGCCCGCCTGCCAAAAACACAGGAACCTCCACCGCTTTGATCAATTCACGACTGATATTCCAGTTGTGCGTGTTACCTGTGCCTCCAAGCGTCTTGACAGCAGCTTTCGGATTACCGCTGTCGAGCAATATTGCATCGACCTGCCGATGAACAGCCAAAGCCTGCTTAATACTCTCTTCTCCTATCACATGAATCACCTGCACGATCCTTACATGTGGTAATGCCTCGCGGATATGATCATAATTGCCCGTAGATAATTCATCGACTATCTGCACAGTGTTGACACCGGTACGCCTGATATGTTCAATAATGGCAGAAGAAGATTGTTCGCTGGTGAGCAGGAATGAAGCGATAGGCGGATGAATGATTTTGGCAATGCTTGCGATCAACTCATCGGCAATGGGACCAGGCCCGCTTGGCATTTTGCCTACAAGTCCCAAAGCATCTGCACCATGTCTGATCGCAATCCTAGCTTCTTCTATGGATGAGATACAGCATATTTTGATCCGGGTTTTCATGTTGAGGCTGAGATTAAGGCTAAGGTTGAGGTTAAGACCGATTAACTAATCATCTAGTCAACATCTCTGCGCATTAACCAATCTTTCTGCAAATCGTTTCCCAATAGAAAATTCTGTTCCCCAAAAATTTCAAATCCCCATCGCTTATAAAAATCAATAGCGGTTTTATTCGCCTGAAATACGCCCAGCCAGAGGATCTCTTTGTTCCTTTCCCGGGCTACGTCTATTGCTTTCTGCATCAGGGCGCTGCCGACTCCTTTGCCCAACATTTCTTTTACCGCGTATATCCTGGCTATCTCCAACGATCGCCGGTTTTTAAGCTCCGGTACTTCCTTTCCTTCCCGCAATTTTATATAACCAGCTAAACTCTCGTTTACCCGGGCGATATAAAAGAACTGGTCCTCAACTCCTACTTCGTTCATTAGCGCTTCCCGCGTGAATTGCTCGCTCATGAACTTTTCCATGTCCTCTTTTGTGTTTTGGGAGGCAAATGTGTCAAAAAAAGTCTGCCTGCTGAGGTCGGCGATTACTGCTGCATCCTTCTTTTCTGCAAGACAAATGTCAACTTTCATTATCACAAATTATCATTTAATGGGTAACTACTAGGGACAAATACTTTTTTACCATCCAATAACCATTTATTTATCGTGTGGATTATACGGTGTATTCAATAATTTTTATTTTGTGTTCGTTATTAAATAAGCCAACATCCACCATCTATGAAAAATTGTACACTATTTTCTTCCTGCTTTTTTATAGAGTTTAAACTGGTGCCGAAGTTGTCGCCCGACTAACTAATTGTACCAGAATGAAAGCCATAATCCTATAGTAAAATGAAAGCCACCTACCGAAATTTCCTTGCAGGAATTACTCTGCTATTATTTTTCTGCAACCATGCACAAGCCCAATTTGGGATCAAAGCTACAGCAGCATGGGTCACGGATTGCAATCAAAGTAATTATTACAACACATCAGGAAACCCGGCTGATCTCATTGGGCCTTCCGGCAATGTGTTTAACAATACGAATTTTGGCGCCCATACACAAAACTCGGGCTCACTTATCCTTCGCGGCGCGCAGGTCAAAACATTTAAAAACCCTGCTTCTTCGAGTGCGTGCAGTGCAAGAATGTTTTACCGCGTGTATTTGCAAAGTGGCGCTCCCGGCGCTTTTACTTCGATTAACCTGCCACTCCTTGAAACCTGCAATGGCGGAAGTGGTACCTATCCTTCCGGTGGAACTTGCGTGGATGGCGACCAGAAATGGGACCGTCTCAATTCCAATATCAACCTGACAACATTTGCTGCCGGGAACTATGTACTGGAAGTTTATTATGAAGCTTCAGGATCGCAGTCAAGCACATCACTCTGCAATGAAATCGTAACAGATAATAATGGGGGTGGCAACTACAAGGCTTATTTCTCTATTCAATCGCCTAATCTTTCAAGCACTAACCCTTCTTCCTGTTTCGGGAACGAAGGTTCGATTACGATCGGTGGTCTTGTACCCGGTTTTACTTATCAATTGAGCTATACAGACGATGGCGTCAATGTCGGTCCGCTTACATTGACAGCTAATGCTTCAGGTCAACTCGTTTTAACAGGATTGAACAAAGGGTTCTATTCTAATTTTGTGCTGGTGATCAACGGTTGTACGACCAACCTGTTTACGGGTATCATTTTATCAGACCCGATATTCGTGCCCACATTCACTCCGATCCCCCCATTCTGCCAGGGAACACCGGCCCCGTTATTACCATCTGTATCGAATAATGGCATGACCGGAACCTGGAACCCGGCCGTCATCAACAATAATGCTACCGGCACTTATACATTTACACCTGACGCCAATACGTGCGGATTTCCCATCACTATTACTGTAACGGTAATACCAAGGGCGACGCCTACATTCCCATTTGGAACAAGCCTCATAATATGTGATAATGGAACTGTACCAACTCTGCCGAACACTTCGACCAATGGTTTTACAGGAACCTGGAACCCGGCTGTAGTGGACAATCATAATTCCGGCGTTTATACATTCACACCGAATGCGGGACAATGTGCAAACCCGGCAACGTTTACCGTAACCGTCAACCCGAATATCACACCAACGTTTAGTTTTGGTACAACACTGATCATTTGCGCCGGTGGCAATGTTCCAACATTACCGGGTACATCGCAAAATGGTATCACCGGGACCTGGAGCCCTTCTGTTGTAGATAACCAGAACTCGGGTACTTATACATTTACACCGGGAGCAGGCCAATGCGCGGTGCCAACAACATTCAGCGTAACCGTCAACCCGAATGTGATACCCACATTCAGCTTCGGAGATATGACCATCTGTTCAGGAGGTTCGGTGCCAACCCTGCCAACAACATCTGATAACGGCGTTACCGGCACATGGAGTCCTTCGGTTGTCAGCAACACCAGTTCGGGTACATACACGTTTACTCCTACCGCTGGTCTTTGTGCGTTGCCTTTTTCATTTACTGTAACAGTCAACCCGAAAATAACACCGACATTCAGTTTTGGAACATCATTGATCATTTGCGCGGGCGGAACTGTTCCAGTTTTACCAAACACATCACTTAATGGTATCACCGGCACCTGGAATCCAGGCGTGGTAGATAATCAGAACTCGGGTACATACACATTTACTCCTGATGCAGGCCAATGTGCATTGCCAGCAACATTTACAGTGACTGTCGTCCCGAATATTACACCAACATTCAGTTTCGGAACAACATTGACAATATGCGCGGGTGGAATCGTTCCTACTCTTGTTGGCACATCACAGAATGGTATCACGGGAACCTGGAGTCCTTCGGCAGTAGATAACCAGAACTCGGCCGTTTATACATTTACGCCATCGGCAGGTCAATGCGCAGTGCCGGTAACATTTACAGTAACCGTTAATCCAAATGTTACTCCAACCTTCAGCTTTGGTGACATGACGATCTGTTCGGGAGGTTCAGTACCCGGCTTACCCACAACATCCGATAATGGTATCACCGGTACATGGAGTCCTTCGGTAGTAAGCAACACGAGTACTGGTACGTATACATTCACACCGACTGCGGGACAATGTGCTTTACCATTTAGTTTCACGGTGACTGTTAACCCCAATATCACACCTTCATTCAGTTTTGGAACGACATTGACCATTTGTGCGGGCGGAACCGTTCCAACACTGCCTGGTACATCACAGAATGGCATTACGGGAACCTGGAATCCCGCAGTGGTTGACGACCAGAATTCCGGTGTTTATACATTCACACCAACAGCGGGCCAATGTGCTTTGCCGGCAACATTCACGGTAACTGTCAACCCGAACCTTACACCAACATTCAGTTTCGGGACAACATTGTCAATCTGTACCGGTGGAAATGTGCCGATCCTTCCCACTACATCCATAAACGGCATAAACGGAACCTGGAGCCCATCTGTAGTAGATAACCAGAATTCCGGTACATATACATTTACGCCAACAGCAGGTCAATGCGCAGTACCAACAACATTTACAGTAACCGTTAATCCGATCGTTACACCGACATTCAGTTTCGGAACTACATTAACCATTTGTGCAGGTGGTTCGGTACCTACCCTGTATACACCATCTGACAATGGTATTACAGGTACATGGAGTCCTTCAACAGTTAATAATCAAAATTCCGGTACTTATACATTTACCCCGACAGCGGGTCAATGTGCAGTACCCATAACATTTACAGTAACCGTTAATCCGAATATCACACCAACATTCAGCTTTGGAACTACATTGACCATTTGTGCAGGTGGATCTGTACCAGTATTACCCGGTACGTCACAGAATGGAATAACTGGCACCTGGAATCCGGCTGTGGTAGACGATCAAAACTCCGGCACTTATACATTTACACCAACATCGGGAGTCTGCGCATTGCCGACGACATTTAATGTTACGGTTAATCCAAATCTTACTCCTGCGTTCAGCTTTGGAACAACACTTACTATTTGTGCAGGGGGAACTGTACCAACTCTGCCTACAACATCAACGAATGGAATAACGGGCACATGGAGCCCGGCCGTGGTAGATAATCAAAACCCGGCTACATATACATTCACCCCGACCGCGGGTCAGTGCGTAACGGGACCTGTGACATTCACTGTAACTGTAACTCCAAACCTGATACCGGTATTTAGTTTTGGTAATACATTATCAATTTGCGCCGGTGGAATCGTACCAACACTTCCCGGCACGTCCGATAATGGAATAAACGGTACATGGAATCCTGCCGTTGTAAACAATCAAACCAACGGAACTTATGTATTCACCGCAGCAGGCGGCGGATGCGTGTTGCCGTTCACATTTACGGTAACGGTAAATCCCATTCTCGAACCTGCTTTCAACTTTGGAACTTTCCAATCAGTTTGCGTTGGGTCTTCTGTGCCCACATTGCCACTGACATCAACAAATGGAGTCACTGGTACATGGAACCCGGCTGTCATTGACAATATGGTCAACGGTTTCTACGTATTCACCCCTGACGCAGGTCAATGTGCCGACAGCGCCAGCTTTATTCTTGAAGTGAATATTGTTCCGACATCAAGCGTGAGAGCAGATACTACAGTTTATGATGGAGCAACTGTTCCCGAATATAATTTCATCTCAACACCGGGTTCGCAGGTTCATTGGACCAATTCCGACCCTTCTATCGGTTTGACCGAACCAGGTATCGGTACTGTTCCTTCATTTATCGCGATCAACCGGACCAACGCACCTAAAACGGCTGTGATAACGGCTACACCTAATATCAATGGATGTTCCGGTCTTGCACAACAATACCGTATTACTGTATTGCCGCTTAACAAAGATGTGTTTGTGCCCAACGTATTCTCACCGAATGGTGATGGCAAAAACGATATCCTGTATGTCTATGGCAACTACATTGATAAACTCGATATGCGCATCTTTAATCAATGGGGACAACAGATCGCGAGCATCACTAACAAGTTACAGGGCTGGGATGGAAGACATAAAGGAAATGCCCAACCGGTGGGTGTGTATGTCTATATCCTGAAAGCGACCTTATCCGATGGAAGAACGGTTGACCTGAAAGGTTCGATCACCCTTGTACGATAAACAAAACTATTCATCTAATATCCTATAGAAAATGAAAAATAAAACCCTGCAAAGATCCGGTTGGTTTAGCTGTTTGATCCTGGCGTTTGCAACACGCGCCATGGCCCAGACAGATCCGCACTTTACACAAAACTATACCTACCCGATGTATATCAACCCGGCGCTGGCAGGCAGCAGCGACGGTGAATATCGTGTGTCGGCTATCTATCGTACGCAATGGGGAAGCATCAGCAACCCTTACCGCACGATCGGCGCATCGTTTGACACACGCACCAATAAGAACATTGCACTGGGTGCAAGCCTGCTAAACCAGTCAGCTGGTGATGGCGGCTTCAATTATCTCACCGCTTATGCCACTGTTGCTTACACAGGCGTCAAATTTGGGAAAGATAATAACCATCACATCGTTCTGGCAATGCAGGGTGGTATCATTAACCGGAGGGTTGACGAATCCAAATTCAAATGGGGTGAACAATGGAATCCTGTAACCGGTTATAATGCATCCAACCCGACAACAGAATCTTTTGCCAGGACATCTTCAACTACTCTCGATGTCGGTGCAGGAGCTCTATACTATGATGGAGGTGCCGATAAAAAGATCAATGCGTTTGGAGGGTTCTCCGTATATCATATCAATCGTCCAAAGGATCCAATCATTTCCACGCAAAGCGAAGAGCTTAATACTATCCCAATGCGGTACACTATTCATGGTGGTGTAAGCTTCAATATGTCGGATCGTTTCAGCATTATTCCTCATGTGATGTACATGCGCCAGGGTACTGCAAGCGAAGCGATGCTTGGAACATACCTGCAGTATAATGTCAACCCTGAAACAGATATAATGATCGGTGCCTACTACCGCCATAAAGACGCGCTTGCCCCATTTATCGGGTTTGACTACCGGAATTTTATCGTGGGATTGAGCTATGATGCCAATACATCGAACCTGGGATCGATGGCAAAACATGTAAATAGTTTCGAACTAAGCATATCGTACGTGAAGAGAAACGGCTCGCAGAGCATCTTTGATTTTATCCGCTGCTCGAGACTTTAAAAAAAATGATTCATCGTTAAATGAATATTCCTATGAAAGTGATAAGCCGGTTTTTAATAGCTATTGCGGTGTCCGCCTGCTGGATACCTGCACATAGCCAGTTGCTGAAATCAAAGAAACCCGTGCAAAAGAACGCACTGCAGTTGGGAGACCAGTATTTCGCGGCCGGTGAATATTATACCGCTGCTAATTTGTATGGTCAGTTTCTCAACCCAAAAAAGGAAATGGAGAAAAGCGATTTTCCCCTGAATGTTAAATCGAGAAGGACAACGGCTGGCAATATCAGCATGTCCCGCACGGATATTCTTTTTAAACAGGCAGAGGCTTATCGTTTGGCCAATTACTGGCAGGAAGCAGCTGATCTTTATAAAGCTTGCGCTGAAAAAGATCCAGCCAAATATAGCAGTGCCCTTTACTGGCAGGCAATATGTGAGAGAAGTCTCGGCCATTATGCTTCGGCGAAAGAGATCCTGGAGCAGTATTTAAATATTAATGATGAAAGTGCCCAATATTACCAGGATGCGAAGAAAGAATTGCAAACACTGAATTTTATCCAGCAACAGCTGGCGCGACCTGATTCTGTTTTATTCAAAACACAAAAAATCGAAATACCGGATAGCCATGAAAAAGGTGCATTTGCCCCGGTTCGTGTGAGTGACAATCAATTTTTGATTAGCAGCACACAACCGGATTCGATACAGGTGAATGGCGTGAATCCTTACCATGCCCGCCTGTTCTATGCAACATTAAACAACGGGAGCCTTGAGAACCTGATCCCGGTTGCGATCCCATCTGCAGGTCCAATCACCAACCAGGGGGCCGGCACAGTTAGCGCTGATGGAAAATATCTTTATTTTTCCCAGTGGAAAAAAGAAAAAGGACAAACTGTATCTTCCATCTATTATTCTACTAAACAGGATAATGGCTGGAGCGCTCCTGTTCTTGTTCCATCGATCAATACAGATGCTGCCAATAGCAAACAACCCTTCTGCACTCCTGATGGGAAGTACCTGTATTTCGCTTCCGACAGACCTGGCGGAGCCGGTGGCTTCGATATCTGGTATGCACCATTGAAAGAAGATGGAACTACCGGTGAGCCCGTTAATGCCGGTGCTGTCATTAATACAAAGAGTGATGAGCAGGCTCCCTTCTATCAAAACAGCAGCAACACGCTTGTATTTTCTTCCAATGGAAGAGAAGGCATGGGTGGCTATGACCTGTTTTCCGCAAAAGGAAGTGAGCTTACCTGGAAAGATCCTGAAAACCTGGGTTATCCTGTGAACTCCCAGAAAGATGATATTTACTTTTTTGCTCCTGAGCAGGAGCCACTCTTAAGTAATGCGATCGTCAGTTCCGACCGCGGCAGTGGCTGCTGTCTTGAATCGTATAAAATAACAAAGGCTCCAAAGAACAAACGTCTTACCGGAATCATCAACGATTGCCAGGATAATCAGCCGGCTGCCTATGCGAAAGTGGTATTGAAAGATGCGTCGGGCAAAAACTGGACTACCACTACTGATGATAACGGAAACTTTATTTTCGAGATCGGCTCGGGAATATACCGCGAACTTTCATTGACCATCAGTAAAGATCAATATCTCGAATCTGCTTCGTTGTTCAGACCCGAAAAAACTGATGAAACCGACCTGCTGACCGATAACCTGGTCAACGTCACCATCTGTATCGAGAAGATACCTGAAGAAAAACCTAAAGAACCAGAACCATTGGTGATTAAAGCCGAAGATGTAGTTACAGTTTTCTTCGAGTTCGACAGGAGTTTGTTGAAGGATGAGGCTATCTCAAAATTAGATTCAATCTATACCATGCTTGTAGAAAATCCAGCTGCGACGATACAGATCTCCGGTTATACCGATGG
>Ga0066652_100000096_pt1 | contig 50528 bp, 48 predicted proteins | sample GraSoiAngelo_101_FD_71413 | JGI IMG/M metagenome (GOLD analysis project Ga0066652, IMG submission 71413) | Grasslands soil microbial communities from the Angelo Coastal Reserve, California, USA - 14_0903_02_30cm | ecosystem: Environmental > Terrestrial > Soil > Grasslands | place: USA... | reverse complement strand
ACTGGGTGAACTCCCACCTTCCCAGATGCTGGCGAAATTGCAGCAGGAAGTTGCAGCATGGCAAAAAGCAGATTCGGCCATCGAAGTAGTACCCGCTCTTCATTACATAGCAGTAACTGCGCAGGGTTATTCTGGTAAAGATGGGAAATACCGACTGAGAATGCCTTTCCACCAGATCGATTCGATTTTAAATATGGCAAAAAGGATCAATGCGATAGTATTTCTCGATATACAGGTTGGATTGAGCACTTTGCAGGACGAGATTCCCAAACTGGAACCTTATTTGAAAATGCCGAATGTGCACCTGGGAATCGACCCGGAATTTTCTATGAAGGGAGGACAGGCGCCTGGAAAAGTAATAGGTACTTTTGATGCGGCTGACATCAACTACGCTTCCGAATATCTTACAAAGCTGGTTAAAGAAAACAAGCTTACTCCCAAGGTCCTGATCGTGCACCGGTTTACAAGAGGTATGGTCACTAATTATAAACAAATAAAAACAAGACCGGAAGTGCAGGTCGTAATGGACATGGATGGTTGGGGACATCCTGACCTGAAATACAGCTCCTATCAATTATATATACATAAAGAACCGGTGCAGTTTACCGGGTTTAAATTGTTTTATAAAAACGATCTTAGGAATAATGGCCGGCTAATGACACCCAGGGAATTGCTGGCTTTAAAACCTCAACCTGTTTACATCCAATACCAGTGATTGTCATCATTAATGAATAAGAAAAGGCGAACTTAGACTCGCCTTTTTTTATTGTAGTTACCTTGCCGAACCTTCAGGAACTGCGTTATAGTCAATTGCACGGACCAGGCCCGCTTTGAAAATAAAAAAGCACAGCGAGGCTGTGCTTTTCCTTACAAGAACTGTGATTTTTATTTGATCTTATTGATTACCACATCTTCAACTGTGCGGGTGTGGTTATTTATTTCGAAAACCACAGGTTTATCATAATCCTTGCCCGTGATTTCAAATTTCAGATCCGAATCTCCCAGTTCTTCTCTGTTTATCACGAATTTTTTGGTAAAGCTGGAACCTTTTACTTTGTCTTTGTACAAAATATTGCCGTATTCGTCGCGGATAGTGACGATAAACTCCCTTTCTTCGGCCGAGTTAAACACCAGGTGAAAAACAGGTTGATTGTTTTTGGCAGTTCCAATAAACTTCAATTCAACAGGAATGACATTCTTTTCATCATTGGCTGATGCCGGGGAAATAAATGCTGTCATAAATAGCGCAACGAATGCGATGGCTACGAGGCGGACATTGATGTTTGTTTTCATAAATCTAAAATTTAAGGTTAATAATCTGTTTTAAATAGATTATGGGGCAATCGCTGCAATCTGGTAAAACTTATGGAGCAACCGGGCAAACAATGTGGAGCTTTAGATCCGATCGTTATCGGAGGCCCGTTAAATCCGGGTTGGTAGAACCGGAATAATTATTTGATGACGTAAAACTAGTCAGCGAAGAGTTGTTATACAAACCAAATTACTCGTGTTTTGCGTACGCTTAAAGTCCAAAAGAAAACATAAAGCCCTTGCCAGTAATGAGTTTAAGGAAGGGCGGCGCCCTATCGCCAACGCTTTTTCGGCTTCCAAAAAGGCCTGATTTTCGGCCAGATGAAGGCGGTTTTAGCGGTAGAAGAAATAAATCTTACACTACTATCCAGGGGAATGGCTTGCGGTATGAATTTTGAGTAATTTCTTGCCCGTTTTTTTAATAATGGGCAACGATTTTTGGTATATCTAACTGATTTTCAGAATGGGGATATACCGTTTATAAATTTAATTTTTTAATTAGAACCGGCATATCAAAAATATATTACCTTCAGCCGCCTTCGAAACCTATTTAAAGGGGGAGGCTCAACTAAATAACCAGAAGGTTGTTATATAGAGGAATAAGCCAAAGCCATTAGAAATAAGGCACATATAAAAGGAGATAAAAACAATGGCATTTAAAAAAGAGATCGTAGAGATCATTGAACCAAAAGACGTTTTCGTGGGTAAAAATGACGCCCCGATAACGCTGATGCAATTTGGCGAATATGAAAATGAAGATTGCGCCAAAGCAAACGAGATTGTAAAGCAGCTGCTGGAAGAATATGAAGGGAAGGTCCGGTTCAATTTCCGGCATTTTCCATTGACCAGGATTCACCAGCGCAGCATGAAGGCCAGCGAAGCAGCAGTAGCGGCTGCCCAGGAAGGCAAATTCTGGGAAATGCACAATGTATTATTTAGCAATCGTCGTAACCTGGGAACAACCAGCCTGAAATTACATTCCAGGGAAGCCGGGATCAGCAATAAGAAATTCCTGGATGACCTCGTAAACGGGGTATATGGATGGCAGGTGCAGGATGACCTGAAGGAAGGAATTGACCGGGGTGTAAAGGAATTACCCGCATTCTTTATCAACAACGAAGCATTTACCGGCAAGCCGACATTTGCGAATCTCAGCAGTGCGATCGATTCGGCTTTAAAGAAAAGCAAAAAGAAATCTACAGCCAAACAAAGAGCATAAATCCGCGCCCGCTTTGAACGGCGGGATCGGTTCAAAAAATTAAAACCTCCGGAAATCCGGAGGTTTTTTTATCGGTATCGGTTATAATCGATAATGATTACCAACGATTGTTGGAGTTAGAATAAGAAGGCTTATTGCTACTTCTTTCTTCTTTTGGTTTTGCTACCATCACTTTAATGGCGCGACCTTCAACCATACCACCGTCCAGTTCGGCAATTGCCTTCTGGGCTGCGGCGTCATCCGGCATTTCCACGAAACCGAAACCCTTGCTACGGTTTGTGTATTTGTCCATAATCACTTTGGCAGAAGAAACTTCGCCATACTCCTGAAAAAAACCTCTTAAGTCATCATCCTGAACGGCGTAACTTAAGTTTGAAACATAAATGTTCATTTGAAAAATTAATTAATTAAGAAATACTTGAGAAAAAGCACGGTAAAGAAGACTAACTATTAGCACAAATGGGCGTAGCAGAAAAGTTCATTCAGTTACGAAATGCGAAGAACTCAAATTGACAATGCAAAGATAAGGTTTAAATGCCAGAATAAAAGTTTCATTTGTTATTATAAGAATAAAATGGCGGCAGCCTTTTAACTAAGTCTGCCGCCGAACTAGGACATATATAATGGTTGTTACTCGCCTTTTACAAGTTTTCCAAATGCTATGGATTGACCTTTTTCACCTGTAACCCGGTAGGTGTAAATACCTGCCGCAAGCTGTCCGAGGTAGACCCGGGTGTTTGTGTTATCCAGTTTTTGCTGCCTGACGCTTTTGCCTGAAAGATCAAAAAGAGTAAACATTGCCCCGTTGGAGGGCATTTGCTTTATTTGAATATTGACAAAGCTTTTAAAGGGATTGGGATAAACGAACGAGCTATTCACTTTTTCTTCTACATTGTACGCAGCTTTTTTCAATGAAGCTTCTCTGCTTTTATCAGGCGCTACCGCATCAGGTGCTGTTTCTTTTTTGGTTTTCTTGACTAATCTACCGGCACAATAACTAGCGTCAGGAAAAATAACATCATGTTCCGTGATCCTCAAAGAAAGCAGAGGTAATTCTACTCTTTGAAGCGGCTTAACAGAGTTGCCGGCAATCGTCTTTATATCCGGTATTTTGGGCAGTTCAATTTGTTTTTTCGGACTACCAATCAGCAGGATATCGTCATATTCCCAAAGATCTTTTGCTGCCGTCACGAAAACCATTATTGATCCGTCTGCATTAAAGCTCGGCTGAATCATGTTCCTCAATCCCTTCCTTGGATCTGGTATTTCTGTAAGGTTTCCAAAATCTTCCGTGATTGATTTTCGCGTATAGCGCCAGAGATGTTCTGATTTTTTTGTGGCGATACTGAAATAATAGGAAAGGCCATCTTTACTCAACTGACCAGGTCCGGACTCCTGTGCTGAAGGTAAAAGAAGGTCTTTCACCTTTTCTACCTGGTAGGTACCGGTCCTTTTATAGATCCGGATCCTGTCTTTACCATTTACTTCAATATTTGATATGATCTCCTTTCCGTCGAAAGAGATCGAAGGACCATAGTGACTATTTCCATCAATGCCGCTAAGTTTTACAGGCTGCGGAAATTCCTGGTTACGATTTGATCTCACGGAAATATATAAATCCCCGGACTCCACCATACAGATGGTCAATTCATCATTGGTAAGACTGGCGGCAAAGTACCCTGCAGTAATATTGCGGCTTAACGGTTCAGGTTTACTAAAAGCGTCGTCCGTGCTTTTTCTAGTGCTAAGAAAGATCCTTCCAAATCCGCCATCACGGGAAGAAGTAAAGTACAGGCGAAGACCATCAGGCGAAAGAAAAGGATAAGCATCGGCAATGCCAGGCCGGTTAATGCTGTTGGTTTCCCGGCAATCGGGAACGGCCAATTCCTTATCTGATTTTTTCAACTGAATGTCATTGTCCAACGGATCGATTGACGATACACGTGCCTCGCTCACTTTCCTGACAGGTAGGCTTACAAATGAAATTTCAGGTTTGACGGAGTCTATCGTTATGGGCTCCCTTCTTCGAGCGATGCGTTGAGCGTTTGAATCGGCTATTATGATTAAAACAAAAAAAGCGCTGCACAGGCAGACGCGGAGAAAGCGAGGTCTAGGCATAATGGTTGGTTTTAGCATCCTGAATTTACACTTTCAACAATCGTACAATATCTAAGATGCTGTTAAAAGTGTTTTTCATAACACTTCCACCAAAATTTATTAGTTCGATTTTTCGGGCGATTCAACATTGAACATGTTGGTGCCTTCTTCTCTTTTGCGGATGCCAAAATTGTAGCGGATGTTTATTCCAAAACGGCGGGTGTCTGCTTCCCGGTAGCCGCTTGCATCAACTGAACCCTGCTTGATAGTGAAGCTGTTTTTATTGGTAAAGAACATGTCATTCACGCTAAGCGTGACGATCATTTTTTCTTTGAGAAACTTGCGATTGATGCTGCTGTTGAGTGCTCCAAAAGATCCGAGCTCATAAAATTGTTGCTGTCCTTTCAACCGCATAAACCCGTTTAACGTAATCACCGAACGTTTGTCGATCTTGAAAGTGTGGTATGTAAAAAATGTCCAGGTGCCTTTTTTGAAGGTCAGCGGTTTGCTTTCATATAATCCGTCATACGCATTATGATTGTACTGTGCTCCAACCACAAAGAAATAACGATGTCCCGGAGGTATGGCGCCCAATCCACGGAGATACCATTCCTTGTTCTTGCCGAGATTGTCATAGGTCCTGTATGCCTGGCTTTGACTACTGTCTGCCTGGTAAATGACACTGGTGAAAATATCCTTTGTGTCGTTTACTCCAATAGCCAGGAGGGGTCGTTCGTCAACGCTGATATTGGCTTCATAGTTTTGGGTGAATTGGGGTCGCAATGAGGGATTGCCCGTTTCCGAAAGGTATTGGTCTACATACCGTGGGAACGGGTTAAGCTGATCATATACGGGCCGGGTAATCGTGCGGCGATAAACCAGGTAGGCCCTGAGGTCGAAGCCGGCAATCCGCATGATTTTTTTGCTGAGATAAACGTAAGGAAACAGGTCCGTCCTGTGAATCTTAAAAGTCGTATCTGCCGGGATGATCTGCAGGCCGTCCATATTGGTGTTCTCTAAACGAGCACCCGCCTTGAGGATCACATCCTTTCCGAAAGTCTGCGAACCCTGCGCATACAAAGAGTTGATGTTTTCATCATAATGAAACGTACTGGTCCGGCTCGGGTCGCTGATATGATTGCCTCCTGACTGTTTAAAGTAATTAGCCACACTTCTAAAAAATAGCAGTGAGGATTTTACCCCGGTTTCCAGTGTAAATTTCTTTGCCAGTTTTAATTTCAGGTCTGATTGCGCATTGTAGTACTGGCGTTTGTTGTCATTGACACCATCACCGCCGATAGTAGCGAAGAATGGAGTATAAAATAAAGTGCTGAAGACCTGTTCCGCTTTATTACCCGTGTAGTTGTAAAAAATATCATTGGACCATTCGGAACCCAGCGAATCTATCTTCAATTTGCCATTGATCCCGATCCTGAAATTAGTAGTGGTTCCGTCGTTCGTTACTTTGTTCAGGTTGTCGGTAAATATTTCAGAGGTGCTGATCTTTTTAATAATGCTGCGGTTATCAGTCTTATTATCATAATCGTTGTAGCTGATACTTGTTCCGAAATCGATATCCCATTTTTTGCTAACGGGGAAGACGACACCATAGCTGCCAAACCAGGTATTGGCCGGGTAGCGGGTAAAAGCATTTTGACTCAGCATTGTATCGGATGCATAAATACGATCGGTAACGAGCTTCTCATAGGAGTCGCGATGGCTGTAATTGAAATTGATGAAAGAACTTTGTTTACCGTTGTTATTATTAAAATTAAAACCGAGAAACTGGTTGCCGTATTTACCTTGCTGTAAACCTCCATTAATACTTCCAGTCATCCCGAGCTTTACTCCCTTTTTCAATACAACATTGACAATACCACCCGTAGTTGCCGCCTCATATTTTGCTGAAGGCGTTCTCACGACCTCAATTCTCAGGATAGCGTTTGGTGGAAGGCTTTTTAATAACGTGGCCACATCGGCGGCGCTCATTTTCATATCCCGGCCATTGATTTGAACGACTGCCGGTGTAAGGCTGCTGATATAAATATTGCCATCCTGGTCCACAAACAACCCAGGCGTTTTTTCTATGACCTCGTATACATTGGTGGAAGCAGCCGCCAGGTTCTCCGGGTCAATAATAGTCACATCATCTTCCTGTTTCATCAACGGTTTTGATGAAGTGACGACAACACCAGACAGTGTTTTAGGCAATGTTTCGAGCGAAAAGGTAAAAGATAACTGTTTATCGGTAACAGTAATTCCCTTTTCGAGTGGCTGGTAGTTAACAGAACTAATGGTAACGATGTATTGATTTCCTTTGAGAAGTCCGAACGTGACCAGGCCCGTACTGTCAGTTACTTTTTGATCTTTTTTTGTCGAATCAGTCCGGTTAACTACGATAAGGGTGGCAAAAGCAACGGGTTCGCGCTTCTGGTTGATTATTTTGAAGGACACAGGTGATTCCTGGGCCCGGCTATTGTTGAGGAACAAAAAGAATGAAAGAATAAAGGCTGTCCTGTCAAGTCGAAGCGTAATTTTTTTTTTCATGTACCGGTTGCCTTTGTAATGATTTTCAAAGATAATTTAATTGGTGGCTGGCAATCGGTTTAGTAGGGCACAAAGTTACAGTTTATAATCTTTTAACCTTTCTTTTTCCGCAATTTTGCTTTCAGTTCATGGAGCTCCTCGGCTTCATCTATCGAATGGGTAAGATGGATATCAGCCTCTTTTTTGGCCAGGGCTGATAGCCTGACGTAGAATTTTTTCAACGTTTCCAGTTCTTCTTCCGTAATATCTTCTACATTGATAAGTCGATTGCTTGCCCCGCTGGCTGCAATCAGTTCGTTCAATTTGATCTGTAATGCCATCGTGTCCTTGTTTTGCGACTGCTGGATAACAAATACCATTAAAAAGGTGATGATCGTGGTTCCTGTGTTGATCACCAACTGCCAGGTATCCGAAAAATGGAAGACAGGTCCCGTTACTGCCCAGGCAATGATCACCACTACCGCTAAGATAAATGCTAAGGGTTTGCCGGTAGCCTTTGTCACCCTGGCAGAAAATATTTCAAAGAAATGCTTGATTTTTCTCGTCATACAAGGTGTTTTATGCGTTTGTTGATTTCAATATCAATGCCGAAATTTAGCAATAAGATTTCACACGATGATTGATTTTACTGCCACGTTAAAACAATTTGCCGAGCAGGGAGAAAAGACCGGTTGGACCTATTTTGAAATTCCGGCCGATCTTGCTCAACGATTAAAACCAGGAAATAAGAAATCGTTCAGGGTAAAAGGTAAAGTGGATAACTATAAAATCACCGGGGTATCGCTATTGCCGATGGGAGGGGGAGTATTTATTATGGCTGTCAACGCGTCCATGCGAAAAGGGATCGCAAAAAAGAAAGGGGCCATGATCAGGGTAAGATTGGAAGAAGATAAAAACGAGTTCCGTTTCAATAAAGATTTTATGGTGTGCCTTGAAGACGAGCCTGCAGCTATTGCTTTTTTTAAAACATTGCCAGGGTCACACCAGCGGTATTTCAGCAAATGGATCGACTCGGCAAAAACAGTGGAAACAAAAGCGAAAAGGATCGCCTGGGCTGTAACTGCTTTAGCCAAAAAACAGGGATATGGTGAGATGCTAAGAAGTCATAGGGAGAATCGATAGTCAACAGTCGATAGTCGCTAGTAGGAGCGTCACGATGCTAGATACTGGGTGGCCGATTTTAGTAGGCAGTATCCAGTATCCCGTATCTAGAATCGAGCATCCAACCTTCCGTATAATTAATAAATCTTTTCTCCCTGTTCAACGCCTGCGAAATAAAACCTGCCTGCTTTCTGCAATATTTCTGCGACATATTGGGCTGTGAGTTCGCCGGGATTATAGGTAGAAAATTCTTTTGCCAGTCTCATTACATTCTCTTTATATTTTGTATCACTGATCACCTGTTCTATAGCTTTTTTCAATTGGGCCGGTTTTGGTGTTTCCGTTCCCAGGTTTATCCCCAGTTCAAAATAGCCGATCCTTGCATTGATCTCGTTTTTGCCTTCATGTATGCCTGCTACAACCAGCGGCAGCTCGTTTTCAATTCCCAACATCACGCCGCCATATCCACCATTGGTGATGTAAGCATCAGCATAGGGCATCACGTCACCGAATGGGATAAAATCTTCTATAATAAGGTTCCTGTGAGAGTATCTTTTTTTCAGCTCCTGGGTTTTTGAACCGCCTGTAGTAGCGATCACCAGGGTGTCCGTATTCTTAAATGCTTCCAGGGCAGGCACCAAAATCTTTTCGGCGTCTTTTTCAACCGTGCCCTGGGTTACCAGTACAATTTTTTCATACTGGGTCAGCCGCGCATCAAACCAGGGTATTCTTTTCTTGCCGGATGAGTGAGGTAACAACGCACCTACATAATGAATATTACTGCTCAGATCACTGCGGGTATATTCAAACCCCGGTGTACCGCTCTGCAGCATGATCGTCGATTTTGTGATCAGCATATCGAATATGCTTTCACGGTTATGCGGGATGTTATATTTATCCAGCAACTGCCACATCACGCGGTTGGGTTCGCCAAAAATAAATTTGCGGGTAAGTGCCCGGAGAAGAGCTTGTTTGGCGCGGCCAAATAAGCCGCCGGAGGGTACCATACCAAGACCCGAAGGAGGAAGATCCCTGGATGTTTCTGTAAGGGGAAACACGCCTATAGACACAACAGGAATATGCATCCTGTCCTTTAGAAATGGAATAGCTGAAAAAGCACAATCAGCTATCACCAGGTCGAAGTCGAAAGTCTTTTGTATTTCCATGAGATCGGCATAATATTCCGGGCCGCGCAGGATAAACACATTGATCATGTCAAATTTTAGCTTCTTGACGACGCCCTTGATTTTAGCGCGTTCAGGAAATACGGTTTCGATATTATCACCGGTCACTTCCACTGCTTTTTTAAAGGTGTAATGATGAATACCCAGTTTTTCCAGCTTCGTTGAATAAATAGATGCGGTGTACCATCTGACGTCGCAACCTGTATTCTTCAGGTAAACCGCAAGACCGGTCAACGGGTTGAAATGGCCATCAGCGGGGAAACTGGCAAACAAGATCTTTTTGCCCATCAGGGCTTCTGTGAAAACATGATTATTCCGGGGTCCAAGAAACGTATTCATACTTCAAGATTTTTAGCGATAAGGGTGAATTTTTTTTCAATACTACATCACGCGAAGCGCCGTCACCAGCGAGGTATGCATCAAATGATAAAATCGCCGCATCAGTTGGTACTGCCTGCTATGAGATGTATTGAACTAAATGTGTTTATTTGCAGTATGGTATCTTCCATCCGTGATTTTAAAAACCCTTTCTTTATAGGTATAGCCGGAAGCGGCATGAGTGCCATTGCACAGTATTTAAAAGGCATTGGGAAAAATGTAGCAGGCAGTGATCGTTTTTTCAAAGCCGGGGAACCCAATGAGATCAAAGAAAAGCTGGAAGCCGAGGATATAAAATGTTTTCTGCAAAATGGTGAAGGGATAAGCGCCGATACAGACCTCGTTGTTGTTTCCACAGCGGTAGAAGATACAGTGCCCGAAGTACAAAAAGCAAAACAACTCGATATCCCGATTATCAAACGGTCGGAGTTACTCGCCCTTATTGCTGAAAGTAAAAGAACTATCGCGGTAGGTGGTACGAGTGGCAAGAGCACCACCAGCGCCATGTTGTTTGATGTGCTGGAATATGCCGGCTTGCAACCCAGCATCATCAGTGGCGCCGGGTTGGTCAGCATAATAAAACAGGGAAAGATCGGCAACGCGAAAGTAGGAGCAGGAGAATTGCTGGTGATTGAAGCTGACGAGAGCGATGGATCGATCGTACAATACAAACCTGAAACGGGTTTATTGCTCAACATCGATAAGGATCATAAAGAAGTGGACACCCTGCTTGATATATTTAAGACATTTAAAGAGAATTCAAAACGGTTTATAGTTAATCAGTCGCATTCCCTGACCCGCCCATTCTCCCAGGACAAGCGACAGGATTTTTCCTGGGACATGAATGAAGCAGGTTACAAAGCTTCTGACTTCAGCCAGCAGGGGCTGTCGATCTCATTCAAAATAAATGGAGAAAATTTCAAGCTGAATCTTGTTGGAAAGCACAATATGGAAAACGCTCTCGCTGCTTCTGCAACTGCCGCGCAGCTTGGGATCAGTCTTAAAACCTGCTCGGAAGCTTTAAGCAGGTATGAGGGAATTTATCGCCGCCACCAGGTGTTGGGTAACAAGAATGGAATATGGCTGATAGATGATTTTGCGCACAATCCTGTAAAATGCGCGGCGGCTATTGCTGCCTGCCAGCCCATCGCTTCAAAAGTAATTGCCTGGTTTCAGCCGCATGGATACGGACCCACCAAGTTCCTGCGCAATGATTTTGTACATGAAATAGCCAGTGTACTGCGCCCTACTGACGAAATATGGATGAGTGAGATATTTTATGCCGGGGGTACCGCCGTGAAGGATATATCGGCCAATGACCTGATCAACGATCTTAAAGTGCTGGGGAAGCCTGCTTTTTTTATAGAAAATCGGGAAAATTTCCTGGAATCAGTCCGCCCTCATCTGACCAATGATTGTGTATTGCTGTTGATGGGAGCAAGGGATCCATCCCTCGAACAGTTTGCGAAAGACACCTGGAATAAACTGTAGCCTTCAAAAAATCAGGCAAACTGAACTTCAGCCTCCCGTACTATTGGAAGATGCAGGTACCAGCAAAGTGCAAGCAGCAGGCTTTGTTGAGTATCGGCCGGCTTAATCGAAGGAAGAACTCCTTCCTTATCCAGGCTCAACTCACAAACTGCCAGTGGAGCATCAATGGAATCCTTATAGATGATCAACTTCGGTTCTTTGTCTTCAGTGATTGCATAATAAAATTTTTCATCGTTGAAGGCGATCAAATTTTCTTTATTCTCGCTGATGACATGACCAATCCTGATACCGTATTCATTTCGCATTACCAACCTGTTTTTTAAAAATCCTTCGTAGCGAAGAGTGAAAGCTCTTTTTTCTCCTTCGGATTCCAGCTTGACAAAATTTGAAGATGAGTTAAAGGCAAGCGTAAGGATCTTACGGCCCTCATTCCTCAGCGCATATACTTTTTGACCCAGGCCAGATGTAACAGTTTCCCAATTCATAAAAACAGTTTTAGTTGGCAACAATTATGGAATAAATTACGAAGCTTTGTGTCGGGTCAGGTGTGTTAACCTAAAATTAATATTAAGTTCATATTGGGTTGTTCTTTCGTGAATAATCTGTGAACAACTTCTGCAAAATCCACAGTAAATCAACTAATTTGGATACCTAAACAGCTTTTGCTATGCTAAACCCGGATGAAAAAAAATTCCTGGAAAGGGCCATTTTTCTTTCCAGGCAGGGAATGGAGAGCGGGCAGGGGGGACCTTTTGGGTGCGTAATTGTCAGAGATAACCAGATAGTCGGGGAAGGTACCAACCGTGTAACTTCTTCAAACGATCCCACGGCCCACGCAGAAGTGGTAGCTATCCGCGAGGCATGCGGGAAACTGAGCACTTACCAATTGGATGGCTGTGATATCTATACAAGTTGCGAACCATGCCCCATGTGCCTGGGTGCTATATATTGGGCTAGACCGAGAAAGGTCGTCTATGCGAATACACGCGAAGAGGCAGCGGCTATTGAGTTTGATGATGATTTTATTTACACCGAGATTAATGCGCCGCTGGGTGAGCGTAAGATCCCATTCATTCACTATCCTCATCCCGGAGCAAAAGAAATATTTGTTGCATGGAAAAACTGGGAAGGTAAAACCAAATACTAGGACATCTCGAGAGACAATGTCAGCCGCGACACAACGCAACAACGAAGATTAACTCGATTCGAAACGTGCCGTCGCTGCGTCGTGGTGTGAGATTTATATTTGTGAGCTTTTGTCTTTAGGGTTTTTTCATTGCCTTGATGATCACGATATAAGAGATGATGATCAGCAGAATGATAATGATGATGGAGATATAAAGCCAGGGTTGGTCCTTCAACCTCATTTTTTCCCTGCGTTGTTTCTTTTTCTCAGTTTTTTTCTTGAGATCGCGGTTAAGCATTTCCACCATTAAGGAAACACGCTGTTTATCTTTGAATTCCTGCAAGCCTTCCATGGCATCATTAGCAAATTCATTGTCCAGCAACTTCTTCTCCACTTCGTGCTTTTTTTCTTCCGACAGTTTATCCTGCAGGTAAAGCAATAAAGTCTCCTGGTCTATGTCGGTGGATAAATGGGATAATATATCTTTCAGGTTGTCAGCCATTTCAATTGTTGGGGCTTTCTTTCATTTTTTTCTCAATAAGTATCCTTAGGTTTCTTTTACCGTTCTGGATATAACTTTTTACCTGTAATAAGGTAAACCCGGTGATCTCATGAATTTCCTGGTAGGATCGTCTTTCAAGATAAAACAAAGTTACACATTGGCGTTGCTCCTGGTTAAGTTCCTTCAGCGCTTCTTCCATGGTTTCAAAAGCCAGGTCATTCTTTAGTAAGGATTGCTGATCCAGCTCATCACTTGGGGCAGACATCAGGTTGTCATTTATTTCGGTGGGCATTTTTCCCTGCCTGTCCCTCAGTTTCATCAGGCAGTGATTCTTGGCGATCATGTATATCCATGATTTGAAGTACTCCACTTTATATTTATGCAGTTCCTGGATCACTTTTAAAAAGATCTGTTGTACGCTATCCCGGGCATCCTCTTCATTTTTCAGATATTTCATGCAAACACCCAGCAGCAACAGGGTGTATCTCTCCAGCAGTATTCCCAGCCATTCATTATTATGATCGGCATAAAATCTTTCCAGCAAGTCCTGGTCGGTTATATGATCATACTTTCCTTTGTTCACAAGCGGAAAATAGGTATTTTTTAATTAAGCAGGAGTTGCTATATCCAGGCCTCACCCTCCAACTCCCTCTCCAGATTGCTTTGCTGCGCTCGCAATGATGGCATCCAGCATCTAACATTCTGTCTTTGTAATAAGACGCGGGGTCCGCATTAATTCACAACCGGTATAGTAACAGTCATTTATTATATTCGTTAAATATTATGGAATATGCAATCATAGCCGTTCCTGCGGCGCCAGTGCGGCGAAAAGCGCGCCATCAACGGGAGATGGTCAGCCAACTCCTATTTGGAGAAAGAGTAAAGGTCCTGAAGGAAAAAGACAATTTATGGGTAAAGATCCGCAGCCTGCATGATGATTATGAAGGCTGGCTGACGAAAGCCCTGCTTAAAGAAACAACTGAAAAGGACGCGAAAAGAAATTCCGAATTTGTAACCACCGGTTTGATCAATACAATTGTTGCCGGCGACCATTCAATCAAAGTTCCACTGGGTTCCTCGCTTCCTTTTTTTTCGGAGGGTGCGGGAAGACTTGGCGACACGGTTTATAGTTTTAACGGCTATTTTATTGATCGTACGCAGTCTCAGCCTGGTCCGGAGCTTGTGCAGCATCTAACACATCAATGGCTGAATGCACCGTATATGTGGGGAGGCCGCACTTTATTCGGAATTGATTGCAGTGGCTTTGTGCAGGTGAATTATAAAATGATGGGTCTTGACATTCCGCGGGATGCCTGGCAGCAGGCTCAGCAGGGCAGGACAGTAAGTAAACTCAAAGATGCAGTTTGTGGGGATCTGGCTTTTTTTGACGATAAGGAAGAAATAGTGCATGTGGGTATTTTACTCAGTTCCGAATCGATCATTCATGCATCAGGCAAAGTAAGAATAGATACTATTGATAAGAAAGGCATCGTCAACAGCGATACTGGTAAAAGAACTCACTCTTTAATGAGTATAAAAAGACACTGGTAACTTCGTAGTTCCTGTTATTGGTCTTCGTCCTCCGAATTGTCCGTTGGTGGCAGAAAAGGCGCAGCCAGCATAGCCATATTATTGTATGTATCCAGCCTAATTGATATTATCAGGCACATTTCCTGCTTTTCATCGGGGCCATACAATGACAGGGAGAAAGGAGATATCGCATGGTACCGGTCAAAGAAATTATACGTCATGCTTTTGTTCTTCTCGGGCGGGTTTTCCTTGTATTCGTTACGCGTAAAACTGTTCTTATAATGCTTAAAAATCTTTTCAAACTCTTTGTTGATTTCTGCTGAACCATCCTTAGTACTATTGGCAAAAGCGAAGAGTTCATATGTAAAAATGGTGTCTTTGGTCAGTGAATCCAGCCTAACCTCCATTTCAGTGAGCACTACTTCAATTCTTTTGGGTTTAAAAAAAAATGGGTTGAAGGCAGTTGCATAAGTGCCCTGGAAATAAAACAAGGAACTGTCGGTTCTTTTTTCCAGAATCTTATTAGCGAGAGTGGGGTCGCTGATCAACTGTTTAAGGAACGAACTGAACTCGACCCTGAAAGGATCGGACCGGAAATAACTCCTTGTTATTTTAAAAACTGCTTCCTGGCTGAAGCCTACTGATGCTGTCATCAATACAGAAAACCACAGTATGCAGTATTTTCTCATGGTGCAGTTTTGATAAAGGTAGTGGGAGTGTTTGATTTTTTTTGTTAAAAAAGCTAGTCGTGAACAGTCGTATAAAGTGTGATCTCAAAATAATACCCCATAAACTTCTTTGATTCATTGTATCCCCATCCGATGAGCAGGGTAGGGGAATTGTTGCCGGCAGTAAAATAATTGAAGGTTTTGTAGGGGAGTCTCTCATGCTCGTCGGCTTCACTGGCGATACTTTTGGAAAAGAAACCATTTAATCGTTGATGTAGTTTCTCAACCGTTCTTTCCAGTATTTTTTTCGAAGCTGTAGAGGTGTCGAGGCAGGCCCTGGATGCGTAATAAAAAGAACTGGTGCTATATTTTTCTGCTTCGATAACAAATTTACTGGGTCGCAGACCCGGGGGAGCAAAATTTTTAAAATCACCTTTGATATAAATGGGATACAACTTCCGCATGAATTTTCTTGAAAAAGAGATAAGCCGGGGTCCTGTATTTACCATTAGATCTCCGGGTCGATTTATACCAGCTTTTTCGTAAATTAACAACTAAATTTTCTGCTATGAGAAAAAACCTTTTCCTTACAAATGCACTGTGCTTTGTTTTCCTTTCACAGCTCCTGGCACAAAATAAAGATAGTACTCAGCAAAAGAATCTTTATGTTCCTTATGTAACTGTGACCCTGGAAGCATGCTTCAGCAATCCTTTTTCGTTTACCGCTGGTGTGCAGCAGGTAAACGAATCGCATTTTAATGTTGCAATTGATGTTCACTACTGGTCGACAAACTATGAATGTTCTTGCGATGATATATATTCAAAAGGACATTTTTCTTCTATCACTCCCTCGGTAAGACTCGTTTTTAACACGGGCAAAAAAATGGAAACAGGATTCGTCGCCAGTCTCGGGCTTGGATATATGTTTGCCAAGGACAGGGGAACAGAGCAAACTTATGCCAGGGACGTCGCTACAGGCAACAATATTTTAATAGGCAAGGCGGTCTATGGGAAATGGGATTTCAACAGCCTGGCGCCTTCGATTTCTGCGGGACTAAACGTGAAGCTGTTGCATTTGCCTTTTACATTCGGTTATATTCTATACATGGCAAAATCCACAAGAGGTTGGGAGCCCGAGGCTGGGGGTATTGGGGTTAAAGTAGGCCTCCACAGGTTTTAATAGTTTGGGGCTTTTCAGTTGAAAGATCAGAACAGGCCTTTTACCCATTTTGCTATTGTCTGGTCCCAATGCAGCAACCGGAAAGCAGTGTAAAAAAGAACAACCGCGAATATTTTTTTCACTATTTCCTGGTCAATATTGTGCGCCAGTTTGCTTCCAACCCATCCGCCTGCTATAAACGCCAGGCTCATGATCCCTACAACTTTCAGGTCAATATTTCCTGCCTGGTAATAATTGATGACAGCGAATATACCTACTGGCAATAACAACAAACCAAGCGAAGTTCCCTGGGCCTGCAGTTGCGTGAAGCCAAGAAAGAAAACAAGGGCCGGGACAATGATGATTCCTCCTCCCACGCCTACCAGACCGCTTAGCACGCCAGCGGTCAATCCTACAACTACCAGCAATGCTATCGTTTCTGTTGTCAGGTGCATTTTTTTGAATTTGTTGTCCATGAAATCATTTTTCAAAATTCTCCCGGTAAAAGGAAATAGCATCAGTAATGATCTTGTAAGCAGTTTCTTTATCCTGGAAATTATCGATGGCAACTTTTTTATTTTCCAAAACCTTGTATTGTTCGAAGAAATTACGAAGTTCCAGTAAAAAGTGGTGGGGCAGGTCCTCCATCTTCTGGTAATGATTAACAGAAGGATCCTTCGAAGCTACTGCGATTATCTTGTCGTCCTGTTGGCCCTGGTCAATCATTTGCATGTTGCCGATCACTTTGGCTTCTACCAGGCAAAGCGATTGAATTGACTGCGAGCAAAGCACAAGCAGGTCAAGTGGATCGCCGTCCTGCCCTAATGTTTTTGGAATGAATCCGTAATTGATGGGATAATGAAAGGATGAATAAATAACTCTGTCCAGCCGCAACAACCCAGTTGCTTTATCTACTTCGTATTTTGCCCTTGAACCCTGGGGGATCTCAATGAGCCCGTTGACTACTTCGGGCGCTTTGTCGCCGTAGTGCGCGCCATGCCATGGATGATTCACTGTCAGCATAACAATAATTAATTCAGCGGATCAATTTCATACCTCCATAAGTGGCCAGCAAACCCAGGGTTACGCTTCCAATTACATAGAAAAAGAACAAACCCGGTTTTTCTTCTCTCAGCAGGCCGATTCCCTCCAAAGTAAACGCGGAAAAGGTGGTAAAGCCTCCGCAAATGCCGGTCATTAAAAATAACTTCCAGGATTCATTGCCAGAAAAAGATTTAAATGAAAGTCCCCAGAATATCCCGATCAGCAAACACCCTGTAATATTAACTGCAAAAGTTGCCCAGGGAAAATGAGCCGGGTAATTAAACGCAAACCAGCGTTGGCAAAGATAGCGGACTATGCTACCCATGCCGCCACCGATCCCTACCAAAAGAATATTCCTGATCATTGCAGGCTATCCGGTTTATATTTAAATATGTATTTGAAATCTACAAGCCATTTGCCGTCCTGCTTAAGCACTTTCAATGAATCTCGTTGATTCCGGTAAGTGTTGGAATAATAGATAATAGTTGTCGAATCATTTACATGCCGGAACTCGTGCACGATGATCGAGGCATTTTTATACCTCGCTTTTTCCTCGGGTATCATTCTTTCCCTGTATTGCCGTTCAGAAAGATCGATATATACCTGGTTGACTGAATCATTGACGATATACGTTTTTGCCCGGTTAAAATCACCATCCAGTGCCGCCCGTAAAAAAGCACTGGCTGCGCCAATGTCATCCGACGAAACATCCGTTTTTTTATCACCGTTGTTGCAGGCCCCGAGGAAAATCAATAATAAAGAGGGGTAGAATATTTTTTTCATTAATGCAAAGTAAGGAAATCCTGCTGACAGTATTCAGTCGGTAGTTAATAGTCGTTAGACGATAATATGGAGGCAGAAAGATGCTTTGCGACAGGAAATACAAAAGAACACACGCCAGGAAAATCGACAATTTTATTGAAGGAATCCTGACTACAGACTATCGACTCCGGACTGGCATCAACTCGGCCTCTGCGAGGACTCTTTTTCCGATTCCTTATTGTATGCACGCAGAATTTGCTTCACGAGCCTGTGACGCACCACATCTTCTTCATCGAGCTCGATATGCGCTATGCCCTCGATATTCTGCAAAATGCGTACAGCAGTTACCAAACCGCTTCTCTGGTTGCGGGGAAGATCGATCTGAGTGAGATCACCGGTGATGATCGCTTTTGCGTTGGCACCAATACGTGTTAGGAACATTTTTATCTGCAGGTCGGTAGCGTTTTGCGCTTCGTCCAGGATGATAAAGGCATTATCCAGCGTACGTCCACGCATATAAGCAAGTGGCGCGATCTCGATCGTCCTTGTGGTCATGTAATATCCAAGTTTATCGGCTGGTATCATGTCATCCAGCGCGTCATAGAGCGGACGGAGATAAGGGTCGATCTTTTCTTTAAGATCGCCAGGTAAGAAACCGAGACTCTCCCCGGCTTCAACGGCCGGTCTTGTGAGAATGATCTTTTTTACGTGTTTGTTTTTTAAAGCTCTTACCGCCAGCGCAACTGCAGTATATGTTTTACCGGTACCTGCAGGGCCTATTGCGAATACGATATCATTCTTTTCTGCTTCCTGCACCAATTTCTTTTGGTTGTGCGTTCTCGCCCTGACGGATTTGCCATTTGGCCCGAACACCAACACATCATTGGGATGATGATCCTTGAAATTGTCGATAGCATCCGCGTCATCGCCACCAAGTATCTGTTCAAAATAATTCTCACTCATGTGGCCATTCCGTTCCAGGTAGGAGATCAGGAGCTCTATTTTTTCCCTGGCTGCAGCAATCTGTTCCGGTGCGCCGCTAAGTTTGATCTGCGTACCGCGGGAAAGAATCTTTAGCAAAGGGAATTTTTTCTTGAGGATGTCTAATTTACCGTTATTTACTCCGAAGAACTCAATAGGGTTTACGGTTTCCAGATTAATGATCGTGTCTGTCAAATCGGTCTGTTTAAAAATTCATAAAGCCGGCGAGGGATAATACCGGATTATTTGTCGTCTTCTGAAGTGGGTTACAGAAGCCTTATCCCTCATTTCCAAATTTATCGTATTGGAACCTGTATATCCTAAAGTTACTTATTCACAAGTGTGAATACAAATATTTGAAAAGAAACTTTAGTTAATACAAAAGTAATTATACGATAATTGTGCCAATTGAAAAATGCTGCCATCTATGATGCCTATAGCTGCATACCGGGAAAGGACTAACCTGTTGCATACGCTTCGATCTATGACCAAAATACTTACAGTTTATTCGATCCCATCACTCTAATTTTGTTATTCAACAAATGTTAATGTTATGGCAATAGCAGTTGGCACCCGGGCGCCCGCAATTAAATTATTCAATACAGACAGGAAAGAAATTTCCCTGGGTGACTTTAAAGGGAAAACAGTTATCCTTCATTTTTTTCCCGCGGCTTTCACCGGTACGTGTACCGAACAGGTATGCAGCAACCGGGACGACCTGGCTTTTTACAATGATCTTGGGGCCGTCGTTATTGGTATTTCTGTCGATATGCCGTTCTCCCTGAAAATATTCAAGGAAAAACATAACCTGAACTTCGAATTGCTTTCTGATTTCAATAAGGTTACCATACATGAGTACGATATGTACCATTGCAATTTCACCTGTGGCATCCGCGGTGTTGCAAAGAGGGGAGTTGTGGTCATCGATAAGAATGGCATTGTAGCCTATTCAGAAGAAACTACCAACCTGGGAACCCAGGTCAATTTTCAGGCGCTGAAAGACGCATTAAAACTATTGTCATAAACAGCAATATCGTAGAAAATCGAAGTTAACCTACGTGCAAAAGGCAATTTTGAATAGACCCGGTTTTTTAGTAGACTTGTAGTTCACCAAAACCGACAATTATGGAATTCCCGATTGCTTTTATTGTCATATGTTTGGCAATAACTGTTTTTCTTATTGCCGCCCAGTGGCGGGTTTTTGAAAAGGCGGGTCAACCAGGATGGGCCGCCATCATTCCCATTTACAACGCATATATCATGACCAAGATCGGCGGTAAACCCGGCTGGTGGGTAGTAATATTATTACTGGTACCCGTTGTAAATATCATATTCGCTATTTGGTTATTGAACATGGTTTCCAAAAGCTTTGGAAAAGATGAAGGATTCACAGCCGGTCTCGTATTCCTTGGAATTATTTTCTGGCCCATCCTTGGTTTCGGAAATGCGAAATACCTCGGACCTTATGGCGATCCTGCTGCTTTCAATGCCTATCAGGAAAAGAACAAATTTGATTTTGAGAATAAGCAACAGTAATAGATAAGTAAACAATTGCAAACTGCTATGGTTAATTCCGTAGCAGTTTTTTATTTACCATCTCGCCACTATTTTAAAATTCAACAATCGCGGTGTTAGCCGGTTGGGCATGGTATAAACAGTATTGGAAAAATCCTTGATCAGCAGGTAAGAAATAGTATTGTCGCGATCTATCAGGTTAAATACTTCCAGGCTTGCCCAAATATTGTCAAAACCCCGGAATGGGCTATGGCTCCTGCGCCTGCTGCGATCACTGTCAAGTAACAGGGCGCTGAAACCAATATCCACCCTTATATAAGGCGGTATCTCCAGGCCGTTACGGTATTTTACATTGTTGGGAATATTGTAAGGAAGATTGCTTCCGTACAACAAATTTAGATACATCTTTATATTCTTATTGGTCGCCAGGTAATCCTGGAAGTACATACCAAAAGTGATCATTCGGTCAGTCGGGCGGCGCACCCATCCTTTTTCTCTTGTCACACTATCAATAGGTTCGTTTTGAGCATTAAGCGTGTAATCTTTATAGGTATCGCCTTTGATGTCTTCCTTCGTTTTCATCAGTCCGAGACTGATCCAGCTTTCCGCATCTTTTACAAGCTCACCAAACAAACGGAATTCGATACCTGCTGCATAAGCTTTCGCTTCATTCTCGCCATAATAACGGACCCGGACATTGTCAACATCATAAGGAACTACATCCGTCATATGTTTATAGTAGGCCTCTGTGGTAAAACGCATGGTGCGTCCCCAGCCTTTGAAACTGTAATCAAAACCGGCAACACCCTGTAAACTTTTTTGGGCCTTAAGACTGGTGTTGACTGTACCGTCGTATCTTCTCAGTTCACGATAGAACGGGGGTTGATCATACACACCGATGGCTGCGCGAAACACTATGTTTTCTTTCCAGTAAGGTCTCCAACTACCACCAAGACGGGGCGACACAAGAAACTCGTTGTTGAGCGAATTATAATTAAAGCGGACACCACCAGAAAGGGTGAAAGTGTTCAATGAATCGCCTAACAAGATATTATCCTGCAGGTACCCTGAGAATTTATCGATGCTAAGATCAGCCGTGGATTTTATCACCTTGCTAAACTGCAGGACGTTTGGATTAAAAGGAATTGAATAACCGGCCGAATCCTGCGCTTCCCATTCATTCAATCTGTCGGCTATCAATGTACGGTCATAACCCAAACCCCATTGCACCGCATGTTTGCCCCGGTCGTAATTGCCTTTATGAGAAACATTCCAGTTTTCGATGTTGAGTTTATTCCTGGAAAAATTTTGAAATACTCCTGCGCCCAACGGGTTTACGATCTGGCCATAAGTAGGCTGGCTTTTATCAAAATCTCTTTCACCAAATAAATAAGCTCCAGTAATATCTACGTTCTCCTGTTCATCGTTTTGAAAGCGGGAAGCCATCCATTTCAATCTCAATCGGCGGTTTACCTGGTTAGTCAATGAAAAACCCAGCATGTTGGTCTGGTACTGATCCTTTTCCTGCCCCTGGAAAAATATATCCATACCCAGGCTAAGCGTAAAAAAAGGAGAGAAGACGGAACTACTGAGTTGACTGAACTCAGGTGTCAGTGAGAATCTAGTTTGCGAGATATTGCCAAACAATTCCGCCTGCCATTTTGGATTGAACTGGTAATCTACCAGCAACTGCAAGTCAGTCGATGAAGGAACATAATTGCCCTGGGTCTCCTGCCGGCTCAAAAGATTTCTGTTGCTGCGATTGCGAACGCCGATCAAATAACTCAGTTTATTCTTCGCTGTGATCCCTTCAAGATGTAATCCCTGTTCAAGAATGCCAATGTAAACCGAGCCTCCGAATTGTTTGGGCTTCCTGTATTGGATATCGAGCACACTGCTCATTTTATCTCCATACTTTGCCTGAAAACCACCATTGTAAAAATTAATATTCCGGACCAGTTCGGGATTGATGAAACTTAAGCCCTCTTGTTGGCCGTTGCGTACGAGGTAGGGGCGAAAAACTTCAAAATCGTTTACATAGATCAGGTTCTCATCATAGCTACCGCCACGCACAGAGTACTGGGAGGTTAATTCATTATTTGACCCGACAAATATCTTGATCAGGCTCTCCACACCTGTCACTGCCGATGGGAGATTAAGGATCGTTTTGGGATTCGGGCGTATCAGGCCCGCTTCAGTCCTGTCGCGTTCGTCCCTGATGATCACTTCTGCCAACGTGTCCGAATTTCGTTCGAGACGAATACTAACAGTTTCCTCTTCGTTTTCATTGAGGAGAAAATTCTTTTGTTCGGATTGCCTGCCTGTATAACTAAAAACGATGGCAAATGCTTTTTCCGCGGGTACTTTTAACCGGAAATAGCCCGAGTCGTTGGTGGCAATGCCAGTTGGTTTTCCAAGAATAATTACTGAAACATGCGCCAGGGGATTTTCATTTTCATCGATCACTTTGCCGGAGACGAATGCAAATTTTTTTTGGGAAAAGGAAACCAGTGAAAGCAAAAAGAGAGTTGCAGTCAGGCATATGTGGCGGAGCTGGATTTTCATAAGCGAATCAGGTTCAATATACAGCTTTTTACCGGGGAATGATGAGTGATGAGTGGTCAATGAGTTTCCGAAAGTTGAAGAGTCTCCACTTATTCACCACTCACTATTCACGGTTCACCCTTCCATTTTCAAATGTCTAATCGTGGCGACAGGGTCCTTTGATCTGAAAACTGTATTACCTGCTACCAGTACATCAGTTCCGGCGGCTGCTATCGCGGCTGCATTTTCTTCGGTGACCCCGCCATCGATCTCGATTTTCACTTTCAATCCTTTTTCATCGATCATTTTCCGGAGCTGTTTGATGCGGTCCATGGTCCCTGGGATAAATTCCTGGCCGCCAAAACCAGGATAAACGCTCATCATGCAAACGACATTGATATGAGGCAATGCGTCTTTCAAATTTTCGATCGGTGTGTCCGGACTGATCGCAATGCCAGCATCCATGCCCAGTGATTTGATCTCTTCAATATTCTTCAGCAGGTCGGGGCAGGCTTCGATATGAATGCTGAGGTTGTTGGCCCCGGCATCTTTGAACATCTTGAAGTATTTCCATGGTTCAACGATCATAAGGTGAACATCACAATATTTCTTCGTTGTTGACCTGACAAACTTCACGATCATCGGTCCGAAACTAATATTTGGAACGAAACGGCCATCCATAATATCGAGATGGAACCAGTCGGCCTGGCTTTCATTGAGCATTTTGCACTCATCTTCCAGTTTCAGAAAATTGGCGGCAAGAAGGGAGGGAGCGACTAACGGCATTTAAAAAAATTAGGCTGCAAGATACTAACTCAATAAATCCGAATTCCAAATTTCGAAATTCGAATTTGTCCTCTATTTCGTCATTCGTTCCGCCGCATCTTTTGCTTCAGTAAATTCCTTATCCAGGCTATACGCCTTTTCATAACTTAATTTGGCATCTTCTTTCTGGCCCAGGGCTTCATGACATTTTCCCATATAAAAGTATGCATCCGGAAATGCGGGATCGATGGTATTGCAAAGCTTGAAGGTCTTGTAGGCTTCATTGGTTTTTTTCTGTTCAAGAAGGATCTTTCCCTTTTCAATGTAGGCGTTCAGGTAATTGTAATTATGCCGGATGGTCTCGTCAAACAACTGGATGGCTTTCGCCATCTCATTGATATTAGCATAGTAATCTCCTTTTACATAATAGGGATCGGCATGCAGTTTCATTGAATCTTTCCTGATTAGCGAATCGCAGAGGGCGAGAACTTTCGGATTTTTTGTTTCTGCGTATTTATAAGCGAGCTTCAGCGCTATATCAAGGTTCCCAGGAGTAATATTATGTGCTTTTTCTAATGGAAGGATAGAACGGGTTATATCGCCTCTCTTTTCCAGCAATTCAGATTGAAGCAGCAGTATTTCTGTGTTGTTCGGATAAACTTTCAGCAGTTCATCGCATATTTTCAAAGCATCAATGGTCTTATTAATGTCGTTATACGAACGTGCCAGTGTGAGCCGGAGCTGGTAACTGTGTGGCAACTCCGCTAGTGCCTGTTTCAAAAAGATCACTGCTGAATCGGCTCTTTTGTCCTTTAGAAGATAAGCGATGGCAATCGCATATTTTTCGTGTTTGTGAATAGACCAGGCCTTTTGAAAATCGGCAAGCGCGGGCTCGGGGAAATTATTCCTGTTTAACAATACAGCCCTTCGGAAGTACAACTCGTCATTTTCGGGCTGTTGCTTGATGCTGTCTGTGAGAGAAGAAAATGGCTGCCGGGCAAGAACCTCGTCGAAAGGGGAGGTTCCATTTTTTGGGTTGCAGGCCATCGTCCAAAAAATAAGAGAGATCAATAATATGAAAGATCCAACTTGGGGTAAAAGACTTTTCTTTGCCGGCCGCGGACAACTAGTTAATGTACAAGAGTAGAACTTGGAGGTTGGGAATAACAATAAGATGATTTTAATCATATATTGGATGGTGATTCTCTGACAAATTCTTGACAAAGATAAATAGCAACAAATATACCTTTGCCGCGCCCATATAAACGAACAAACATGAAAAAACTTATATCCTTTCCATTGATTGTCTTAAGCGTTTCGCTACTCGTTTCCTTCACGGGAATAACCCCTCCTACTCACAACGACGGTCTGCTCACTTTAAACTCGCAACTAACGACCCGCCTACCGGCAGGCAGGCTCTTGGACTATCGACTGCCTTCTGATTCTATCCAATACCCTGAAGAAGTACACTTCAAAAATGTGCAGCAACTAACTTTTGGTGGCGATAACGCCGAAGCCTATTGGAGCTATGATAGTAAATACATTGTGTTCCAGCGGACCAATCCCAGGGAAGGTATTAAATGTGACCAGATATTTATTGGCAAGGTTCCCGAGAAACCAGGTGATAAGTTTGAATACAGGCCTTTGAGCTCTGGTAAAGGTAGAACAACTTGTCCATTTTTTACAAAGGATGGCAAGCATATTATTTATGCATCTACGCACCTGGGCGCTGATACCTGTCCTCCTGTTCCTGACAGGTCAAAGTATGGTAACAAATATATCTGGCCGTTGTACGACACATATGATATTTTCATGGCGGACCTGGATGGCAAAATAATCAAGCAACTGACCCATTCAAAAGGATATGATGCGGAAGGAACATTATCGCCCGATGGAAAACAAATGATCTACACGAGTGACAAGGATGGCGATATCGATCTTTATATTATGGATCTTGCTACCGGCAGAGAAAAGCGGGTGACTAATACGCTGGGTTATGATGGTGGTGCATGGTTCAGTCCCGATGGTAAGAAGATCATCTGGAGGGCTTCGAGACCGAAAACTGAAGCCGATATAAAAGAATACAAAGACTTGCTTGCTGAAAATTTAGTGGCGCCTGTCAACATGGAAGTGTTTGTTGCCAATGCGGATGGAAGCAATGTTCGCCAGGTCACGAATTTCGGACAGGCCAACTGGGCACCGGCTTTCTTCCCCGATAGCAAACGGATCATTTTTGCTTCCAACTACGAGTATAAAAGAGGATTTCCATTCAATATTTATTCGATAAATGAAGACGGAAGCAATCTCCAGAAGATCACCCACGAAAAGATCTTCGATGCATTTCCCATGTTTTCCCCGGATGGGAAGAAACTAATCTTCTGCAGCAACCGCAATAACGGGGGAACGAGAGATACAAATATTTTTATAGCGGACTGGGTAGAGTGAGAGAGAGTCGATAGTCGGGAGTCGATAGGCAATAGTCGCACTCCGCTCCCGCACTCGATGCTAGGTGCTGGATGCCGTCATTGCGATCCGCCGGAAGGCGGAGAAGCAACTGGATGTTAGATGCCCTGGCGTCCCAGAGGGACACCATATTGGTGGCGACACGAAACGCAATTGCCATTCGCGCCGTAGGTGCGAAATGTCTTGACGCCAGATATTGGATGCCGGCTTTGCGAGCAGAGCGAGGCAATTGGAACAGTTTTTGGAAAGTAGTACCCATACTCAAACGTATCACATTATGAAGACTTTCCTGAGAGTAGTTTTAATCCTTTCTGTTTTTATTGGCTGTAGCAAAAAAGATGAGTTTGTTAACAACCCTGGAGCTACAGATCTGCATAATAAACCGGTAGGGGCTTCGGCACACGACCTGCTTGCATCTTCAAAGTATACTTCGCTAAAAATAGAAGTCCAGTACATGAGCGGTTTTCAGCCGGATGCAGCAGCATTGAATCATTTACAAACTGTATTAAGTGGCTTGCTTAATAAACCCGCGGGTATAACTATTGTTACAAAAGAAATACCAGCCGTTTCCAATACTACTCTCTCCATTGATGATATCGCACAAATAGAAAAGAATAACAGAACCGCATTTACGTCGGGTGCTGAACTCGCCGTATATGTACTGTATACGAACGGAACCTATTCAGATAATAATGTGCTTGGAGTAGCTTATAAAAACACCTCAGTGGCTTTATTCGGAAAGAAGATACAGGACAATTCCGGCGGTATCGGCCAGGCAAGCCGAACCAAACTGGTGGCAACAGTGGTTGAACATGAACTGGGACACCTGATGGGACTTGTCGATCTTGGTTCACCCATGCAAACCAATCATAAAGATGCATCCCACGGAAATCATTGCAACAACAGCAATTGCCTGATGTATTACGCATCGGAGACGAGCGATATATTGGGTTTCCTGATCACGGGCAATATCCCTTCTCTCGATGCGAATTGCGTTGCTGATCTGCATGCCAATGGAGGACAGTGAAGATGAGTACGAAGTACTGAGCTGGGAGTAGTTAGTCGATAGTCAATAGTGGATAATCTGGACTTTGAATTCTGCATTCGTTACCGCGAGCGTAGCGAAGCAATTTAGGAGATGGAGGGTGAGGCCGCAAAAATTTGACGTTGCAACCATGCTGTTGTAGTTTTGAATACTTAAACTAAAATCATGGATAAAGGGCTGCTCGACCTTCACAACCTGCTTCGCTGGATTCTACTAATTCTTTTGTTGCTCTCTATTTACAAGGCATACTCCGGATGGAAGAACAAAAAAGTATTTTCTCCGGGAGACAGGAAGACCTGGCTGTTCACACTTATTGCGGCTCATACGAATCTTTTGATCGGGTTGTATCTCTGGTTGTGGGGACGGTTCGGAATGTTGAAGATACCTGCCCCACCAGAAGGAGTTACAAAAAGTAAATTCCATCTCTTTTTTTGGATAGAACATCCTGCGATGATGATCCTGTCAGTTATTATGATCACGCTGGCTTACCGCGTAGCAAAAAAGACTTTACCTGACTCTACAAAATATGCAAGGGGACTTTGGCTGTTTATTGTTGCGCTGCTATTTATCCTGGTGGCGATTCCCTGGCCATTCCGGCATGATATCGGAAGACCGTGGTTGCCAGGAATGGGTTGAGTACTGATGCGGGATGTTAGATGCTAGATACCAGGTGCAGGATGCTATGTTTAGAATGCTGTATTCACTTCGACAGCATCCAGCTGCCAGAATCCAGTATCCAGCGTCAAGCCACACTCAGGGCTTCAGCCACTTTCTTCATTTCATCTACTGTACCTACACTAAGACGAAGCCATTTAGTTCCTTCTTCAAAAGTTCTGGCCCCGACTATCTGCTGCGATTCGAGCAGTTTCTGAACATCTTTGCCAAATGGCGCAGAATTGAAGTAAACAAAACTGGTGTGAGACTCTATATAAGGCATGCCTACTTTATCCAATGCTTTGTAAAAGACGGAACGGGCTTTTTGATTTTCAGCTTTACAAAAAGACATAAAATTCTTATCGTCCAATGAAGCAAGGGCACCAGCCAGTGCAACCGCACCAGCTCCTGCATTTGCCCAGGGTTGTAAGTCATTTAACTGTTTAATCGTCTGCGGGTGAGCCATAGCAAAACCAATTCTTGCACCTGCCATTCCATGTATCTTGGAAAAAGTTTTAGCTACCACAAGGTTGGGATAATCATTCACCCATTTAACCATCGAAGGCTCGTCGCAAAATTCAGTATAAGCTTCATCCAGGAGGATGATACATTTTGGCGCTATATCTTTTATAAACGTTTCCAGTTCGGCAGCAGGAATGATGGTGCCTGTGGGATTCGCAGGGTTACAGAGATAAACCATCCTCGTGTTTGCATCCATTGCATCCTTTATCCGTTGGAGATCGGTCTGCTTTTTCCCAGTCAGCGGCACAAGCTTAATTGGCAAGCCTACTTTTCTCGCTGCGCCCATCCATAAACGAAAAGTGGGATCGGGAGCGACCGCATTTCCTTTTTGCAAAGCAGCCATCAAAGACGTAATGCCCAACAACTCCGAAGAACCCGCACCAATCATAATATGTTCTTTGGTCAATCCATACATCGACGCAAGCTTTTCCCTCAATTGCGTCGTTACTTCCCAGGGATAACGGTTGGAAACGCCGACAGCTGCTATCATAGCCGATTTTGCAGCCGGTGAAGGCCCGTGCGGATTTTCATTGGAGCTGAGCTTGATAATATTGCCTGTAAAGCCACGATGAGTAACGATCCTTTCTACTTCGCGGGAAAAAGCATCACGGCTGAAAGCAAAAGCTGCTGCAGCCAGGGCTGATTGCTTAAGTACTTGGCGACGATCCATATAAAAGATTTATAACGTTAAGGTATCTATTTTTTTGCACAGTGAATATTCTTAGTAAATGAATCATCCACAAAACCGGCGGGTGGCAGGGATATTGTTGCTATCGATGATTACTTAATTATTCATAAAATCTTTCAATTATGAAGAAGTATTCTTATGTGCCGGAAGGCTATAATGCCGTGAGTCCTTCGCTGGCGTTTAAGGGGGCAGAAAAAGCCATCGAGTGGTATAAGAAAATTTTTAATGCTGAGGAAAAAATGCGTTTCGACAACCCGGATAAAACGATCGCGCATGCCGAACTTGCTATCGGTGATTCGGTAGTTATGCTTACAGAAGAAAACCCACAGTATAATAAAAGCCCGAAAACAGCGAATGGCAATTCTATTATCCTATGTATCTATGTTCCCGATGTGGATGCAACGGTCAAAAAAGCGCTAGATAATAAAGCAAAACTGCTCATCGACGTAAAGGACCAGTTTTATGGAGACAGGAGCGGACGAATTGAAGACCCGTTTGGATATACGTGGATCGTTTCGACGCATGTTAAAGATGTTTCAGACCAGGAAATGCGTCGAGCTATGAAGGAAATGTCGGAACAGCATTGATCTATCTTTTCCCCAATTCAATTACTTCACAATCTTTTATGTCAGGACCATCAATCGCAAAGCGAATGATGGTCCTGATTTTATGCCAGCCATGTTTCCCAGCTGCGCCGGGATTCATGTACAGACAGTTGATTTTGTCATCGTACATGATCTTTAAAATATGCGAGTGACCAGTGATGAATAATTTTGGCTGGTGGATTAATAATCCTTTTTTGGTTTCTGGATTATAACGAGGCGGCGAGCCACCAATATGACGGATCATCACTTTCACTTCTTCGCAGGTAAAGATCAAATTCTCGGGATAAACAGTTCGTATATCATTCCCGTCAATATTGCCGTAGACGCCCCTCACTGGAAGACTGCTGGTGGAAGCAAGTTGGCTGGCGAGACCCATACCTCCAAAATCACCGGCATGCCATATTTCATCGCAAGTTTGAAAATGCCTGTAAACATTTTCATCCAGGAAGCCATGGGTGTCCGATATGAGGCCGATGCGGGTCATTTTATTTATGATTTGAACTGGCGAAGATACTGGATGCCGTCATCACGAGCGGAGCGAAGCGACTGGTTGGCGAGGCAAAATTCGCCGATAATCGCTAATTTTAATAGATCAACAGTTATGCTTTTCAACAGGAACTTCACATATTGGATTGATAAAAGAAGATGGAAGTATATTTTTCTTCTTTCTACCTTAGAGTTATCACGAAATAAATGCTAAGCAGCGAGACGAACGATGGTTGCGACAGCTATCGGAGAGCGTCCTGTCAGGCGGCAGGCTGATGTAAGAAAATCCGATCGCCAAGCTTAGGATAGTAATGCAGCCTGGTTCACCCTTAACAACTATCGACTAAAGACTAACGACTATAAATTAATCTCTATGCCTCATTATCATAAATTAGGAGCTTTTCCTCACAAACGTCATACACAATTTCGCCGACCTGACGGTGAATTATATTCAGAACAATTATTTTCTACTGAGGGCTTTTCAAATGATTATTCGCTGATGTATCATGTCTATCCGCCCACACAGATTATCAAAACCGAACCGCAGATAAGTGTAGCGCCTTCAATAGCCGAAGAAAAAATGTTAAAGCACCGCAGCTTTGAGGGGTTTAACATTAAACCCGAGAAAGATTTTTTGCAGAGCCGTAAGCCGGTTCTTGTCAACAACGATTGCCATATCGTGCTGGCGTCTCCACAGGAAAGCATGAAGGATTATTTTTACAAAAACACGGATGCAGATGAAATGATCTTTGTGCACGAAGGGAAAGGAATGCTGAGAACAATGTATGGAGAACTTCCTTTTGACTACGGCGACTACCTCGTAATCCCAAGGGGCACCATTTACCAGATAGAGTTTGCCTCAACCAATAACCGGCTGTTTATCGTGGAATCGTTCAGCCCGATAAGGTACCCGAAAAAATATCTTAGCAAATACGGGCAGTTGCTGGAGCATTCGCCTTATTGTGAAAGAGATATCCGCCCACCGCAAAACCTCCCTACGTTTGATCAGAAAGGGGATTTCCTGATCAGGGCAAAAAAGAAAGGAGTATTATATGGACTCCATTACGGCACACATCCATTCGATGTAGTAGGTTGGGATGGCTATTGTTATCCATTTGCATTCTCCATTCACGATTTTGAACCGATAACGGGAAGAGTGCACCAACCGCCGCCGGTTCACCAGACGTTCGAAGCGCACAATTTCGTCGTTTGCTCTTTCTGTCCGCGCTTGTTTGATTATCACCCTATGGCGATTCCGGCACCATATAATCATAGTAATATAGACAGCGATGAAGTTATATACTATGTAGATGGTGATTTCATGAGTCGCAAAAACGTTACGAGAGGAATGATCACGTTGCATCCCGCCGGTATCCCGCATGGGCCGCATCCCGGTGCTGTTCAAAAAAGTATTGGTGCCAGGGAAACAAAGGAACTGGCTGTGATGGTTGATACTTTCCATCCGCTAATGCTGACAAAGGAGGCCCTGGACATCGAGAACAGCGATTATGTTATGAGTTGGGCCGAATAGATATTATAACCTCAATTTTATTAATCATTATTATGGAATACAGGCAAATTGGTGATACGGATTTGAAATGCTCGGCCATTGCTTTTGGGGCCTGGGCCATTGGAGGATGGAAATGGGGCGGTAGCGACAGGAAAGAAGCCATTGAGGCTATACGGACAGCTTACGGGGAAGGAATGACTACCATTGATACGGCACCGGCCTATGGTCAGGGTTTAAGCGAAGAGATCATTGCTGAGGCAATTGAAGGAATACCCCGGGATAAATTGCAGTTATTGACGAAGTTTGGATTGCGCTGGGATACCAGGCAGGGCACATTTTATTTCAAGAGCCAGTTCAATGATGGAAGCGATTTTGATTTATATAAACTGGCTTCACCGGAAAGCATCATTAAAGAATGCGAAGACTCATTGCGGAGACTAAGAACGGATTACATTGATCTTTACCAAATACACTGGCATGATGTCACTACTCCCATATCTGAAACAATGGAAACGGTATTGCGACTAAAAGAACAGGGAAAGATCAAAGAAGCTGGTGTATGTAATTATTCAGTCGAATTGATGCAGGAGGCGGAGCAAACGACAAACCTCGCATCTGACCAGGTTCCTTACAGCATGCTGGTGAGAGAGATTGAAAAGGAGACAATTCCCTGGTGCATTCAAAATAGGAAATCAATTATTGCGTATAGCCCCCTGCAGCGTGGGTTGCTTACAGGCAAGATAAAACCGGGTCATGTGTTCAATCCTGGCGATCACAGGCAGGAGCTTGGGCATTTCACTGACGAGAACATCAGGCGCACCAATGCGATGCTTGAAAGGCTGCTGCCCCTTGCTGAGTCTAAAAATATTTCACTAGCCCAGTTGGTCCTACGATGGACAATCGATCAGCCAGGTATAACAATTGCATTAGCCGGGGCAAGAAATGGAGCGCAGGCGGTTCAAAATGCCGGAGCGGCTGACGTGAAACTGACTGCTGAAGAAATGGAATTCATGAACCGGCAGGTTGAATCCATGGAGCAGGAAACTGCCTGAGAGTGTTTAGTCGGAGCCTGGTTCAATAAACGGGTACATGCTCACCACTTCTGACCTGAAATGGGACTTGAGAACGTGTAATAAAGTTGAGATGGAAACTATAAAGTTTATCGGGAAGATCCAATCCTCGCTTGAAGATATTAAGGATTGTCCATTACAGGAATTTGAGGGTGGTCCACAGGCAACATTGGTCATTGAAGAAGAATATCGGGAGGCGATGAAAGGACTCAGAAAAGGAACGAGGATACTTTTGTTTACATGGTTGGATAAAGGAGACAGAGCAGTGTTGACGACCAGGCCAAGAAACAATCCAGACGCGGCGTTGACAGGCATTTTTGCCACAAGATCACCTGACAGACCCAATCCTATCGGTCTTCATGAAGTCGAGATTGTAGAAATACCCGGTAATGGAGAGATCAGGGTGTCGAACCTGGAGGTATTGAACGGAACACCTTTAATCGATATTAAACCAGTTCTTCAATAATCGCCATTCTCGTCAGGCGCTTCAAAAAAGGGATTTTTTCAAACCCCCAAACTGTTTTAAATTCGGATAACAAAAAACGAATGCTATGCTAAAAGTCTCAGAGTTAAAACAAGGCGATATTGTTAGAGTAAACGATGATGGCGTGGAAAGAGGTGGCGTGGTAGTACGCGTAAATCACGCAGAGCATATGGCTTTAATTGATAATGGGGTCCAGGAGTTTTGGTATGGACAGGACGATATCAAGCCAGTTCCCATGGATGAAGAGCATCTCGTCAAACTGGGTTTTGAAAAAGAGGATCATGACGGGTCCGTTAAGTATAAAAAAGGCGCATTTCGCCTGGTCACTCCCCGCAAAGGCGATTTTTCCAATATCGAAATGTGGTACAGGGAAGACCGGCGGCATTTTAGTTTTCAACTGGGTGTACACCAGCTTCAGAATCTCCATCACGATATGACCAAAGTCCCGCTGGAACTGGCTTGACAGCCAGCTTTTTATGAGGATATCGATTATCCCCGGTTTTTTCTGTAATATCTTGAAAAATAAACCGGTGAATTTTCTTTTTTCAGCTCATTACGCATATCTTTGCGTCCCCAAAAATATATGTCGAAACAACCCCTTATTAAACAGGATGGTACGATCATAGAAGCTCTGTCCAATGCCATGTTCAGAGTGAAGCTTGAAAATGGCCATGAAATACTGGCTACCATCTCGGGGAAAATGCGGATGCACTACATCCGGATCCTTCCTGGCGATAAAGTCGGGGTTGAAATGTCGCCATATGATTTGACAAGGGGAAGGATAATATTCAGGTACAAATAAGTGCTGAGTTCCGGCACCAGCTGGAGTCAGAAAAAATGAATAATTATGAAAGTAAGAGCATCCATCAAAAAACGCAGCGTTGATTGCAAGATCGTTCGTCGCAAAGGCAAACTGTACGTCATCAACAAAAAGAATCCCCGTTTCAAGCAGAGACAGGGATGATTATTAAAGAACCAAAATACAAATCACAAGATCCAATTGGTTCTTGAGATTTTTGGTGACAAAAACATTTTAAAAGAAATATCAAATTATGGCTCGTATTGCCGGTGTTGATTTACCAAAAAATAAAAGAGGCGAAATAGGTCTGACCTATATATATGGTATTGGGCCCTCTACCGCCAGGTATATCCTTGACAAAAACAGCATTGACCGAAACAAGAAAGTGAATGATTGGGATGACAATGAGTTGAACGCTATCCGTAACACAATCACAGAAGAAGTGAAAGTGGAAGGTCAATTGCGCTCAGAAGTGCAGATGAGCATCAAGCGCTTGCTGGATATCGCCTGCTACCGCGGTCTTCGTCATCGTAAAGGATTGCCGGTGCGTGGACAACGTACCAGGACAAACAGTCGCACAAGAAAAGGTAAACGTAAGACAGTTGCCGGTAAGAAGAAAGCAGCTAAGAAATAGTCGTGAGCCTGCTTACTGCGCCTTCGCGTAGCTTGTGCCCCGGCTAAAGCTTTAGCGACACGCGGATGGCGAAGCAAGGCCCGCAGACAATTCATTGCTTACAAAAGTGGACTTACATTATTTTCTGAATCAGCGCCAGATCGCTTCGTAAGTCAGCAGTAGGGTTGATTCAGTCCCGGACCGGTAAAATGGGATGGGAATTAAAAAGAAAAACAGATTACCTCGAACAACAAATTATGGCAAAAGCACAACAGGCAGCCGCACCAGGCCCAAAAGCAGCGGCGAAGAAAAGAGTAGTAAAAGTAGATGCGTACGGAGATGCACACATTAGTGCCAGCTTCAATAACCTCATCGTTAGTTTGACTAACAAAAGCGGCCAGGTGATATCCTGGAGCAGCGCTGGCAAGATGGGTTTTCGCGGATCAAAGAAAAATACTCCTTATGCCGCACAAATGGCAGCTGCTGATGCAGCCAAAACAGCTTTCGATGCTGGTTTGAAAAGAGTTGATGTATACGTAAAGGGACCCGGCTCCGGTCGTGAAAGTGCTATCCGGGCACTCTCCCAGAACGGTGTTGAAGTGGTAATGATTAAAGACGTGACGCCTTTGCCGCACAACGGTTGCCGTCCTCCCAAAAAGAGAAGAGTTTAAAGCAAAAATCCGAAGCTGGTAAATTCGAATTTCGAATTTTACTATCTCGGATTTCATAGCAACATATTGAGCCAGTTTGGTTTCATTTAAACAAAGGGTGACTGATTAATTTTTACCGCTTTCAACGATCAGCTCACCGGTTTCTAAAAAGCGGAAATGAATAAAAAACAATGGCACGTTACAATGGTCCCAAGACCAAAATCTCCCGTAGATTCGGTGAGCCTATTTTAGGTAATGGTAAATGGCTGGACAAAAACAGCAACCCTCCCGGTCAGCATGGTGCGCAAAAAAAGCGCAAAACCTTAGGCGAATACGCCCTTCAGCTTCGCGAAAAACAGAAAGCCAAATACACTTATGGTGTGTTGGAAAAACAGTTCCGCAAAACATTTGAGGAAGCTAGCCGCCGTAAAGGTGTCACCGGTGAAAACATGATCAAGTTACTGGAAGCTCGCCTGGATAATACCGTATTCAGGATGGGAATCGCTCCTTCCCGCCCGGCAGCCCGCCAGCTGGTAAGTCACAAGCATATCGAGGTAAACGGTGATGTAGTGAACGTTCCTTCTTTCCAGTTAAAAGCAGGCGACGTTATTACCATCAAGGAAGGAAGCAAGGGAAGAACGTCAATTACAGGCGTTGTTCGCCCCAAGAACCCAAAGTTCAACTGGCTTGACTGGAGTGAAACGGAGCTGAAAGGCACTTTCATCACCTATCCTGAGAGGGAAAGCGTTCCTGAGAACATTAAGGAGCAGTTGATTGTTGAATTGTACAGCAAGTAATGAATGTCAAACAAGTCAAACAAGTCAAAGAAGTCAGATAAGTCACATATGACCTGAATGACTGATATGGCGGATATGACCGTCATGACCCATTTATCTAAAACTTAAATCTGAAATATGGCTATTTTAAATTTCCAGAAACCGGATAAAATCATATTACAAAAGGCAACGGATTTTGAAGCTCAATTCGAGTTTCGTCCCTTGGAACCTGGTTATGGTGTAACTATTGGCAATTCGTTGCGCCGCGTATTATTGAATTCGCTGGAAGGCTACGCTATCGTAGGTGTAAAAATCGAAGGCGTAGATCATGAATTTGCTACGATGAAAGGTGTCAGCGAGGATGTAGTCGAAATATTCCTGAACCTGAAACAGGTGCGCTTCAAAAAGATCGTTGATCATGAAGTTGCCAACGAAAAAATTATCCTGTCACTTAGAAACAGAACTGAATTCACAGCAGGAATGATCGGTGAAGCTACTCACTCATTCCAGATCATGAACCCGGGTTTGTTGATCTGCACGCTGGATCCTTCAGCAAAAATGGAAATCGAGTTGACGATTGGGAAAGGCCGTGGTTATGTTCCGGCTGAAGATAACAAACCGAAGGATGCACCGCTGGGATATATCCCTATCGATGCAATCTATACGCCGATAAAAAATGTAAAATACACTATTGAAAATACCCGTGTAGAACAAAGGACTGACTTTGAAAAGCTGATCATGGAAGTTTCTACCGACGGTACTATTCATCCTGAAGAAGCAGTTAAGCAGGCTTCCCGCATACTGATCCAGCACCTGATGATCATTACGGACGAAAACATCACGTTTGATAACAGGGAAGAAAAGAAAGAAGACCTGGTAGATGAACAAACTTTGCAGTTGCGCAAGGTATTGAAGACACCGCTGGAAGATCTCGATCTTTCTGTACGTGCTTTTAATTGCCTGAAAGCAGCCAAGATCAATTCACTGAGCGAGCTCGTACAGTACGAACAGGAAGACCTGATGAAGTTCCGCAACTTCGGTCAGAAATCCCTGGCGGAAATTGAGCAGGTGCTGACCGAAAGAGGTTTGCACTTCGGAATGGACTTGCAGAAGTTAGGGGTTGATAAAGACGAACTATAGAAGCTCGAAATATTAAATACGAAATACGAAATTCGAAATTCGAAAAATTGTGCTTCGTTATTCTGAATTCGAATTTACTAGTAGAAACGTAGGCCAGAATTCCTGACACGGTCTGGCCGAATATTTATAACATAGATTTGAACAGCTGACAATTTTCAAATCTTCAAATTAAAAAGTCATGCGTCACGGAGACAAAATCAAAAATTTAAGCCGCACCAAGGCTCACAGGGATGCCCTGCTGAGCAACCTGGCCTGCCAGTTGATCCAGCACAAGCGGATTGTCACTACATTGGCAAAAGCGAAGGCTTTGCGTGTATATGTAGAACCTTTGATAACAAAAGGAAAAGAAAATACGACCCACCAGCGTCGTGTGGTGTTCAGCTACCTTAAAGATAAGGAAGCCATCAAAGAACTGTTTAGCGCAGTTGCTGAAAAAGTGGCCGGACGTCCCGGTGGCTATACCCGTATTATCAAGCTTGGCGCCCGTCCCGGTGACAATGCTGAACAGGGTATGATCGAGCTTGTTGACTTCAACGATGTCTACGGTAAGGGCAAAGGGGAATCAAAAGCAACCGCTGGAAAGAGGACCCGTCGTTCAGGCGCGAAGAAAAAAGCTGGCGCAGACACAGCGGAAGATACAACCACAAAGGAAAAGTCAGCTGAGTAAGATACCGGCTGTAACGATAAAGGATCCCGTCCCGCATTTGCGGGACGGGATTTTTTTTGAATACTGGTTGAAGGAGTAGCGGATATTGAGACAGGGTGAATCACGTAATCATTGCATGGACTTGATTCGGGCGGTATCAATGGTTCATTAGTTTTGACCGCAACCATAAAATGAGTTATTTTCACTTTGTATTGCTTGCTGCCATCTAATAGATACAAACCGGGCTAATGGATAACAGTTCAAACAGAGCATTGCAGCAATTTAAAAGCGAGGTGGGGCTTCGCTTCCAGCTTTATAATAGTCTTTTTACTTCTTTGCCCTTTCATCGAATTGAAAAAACAGGTATCCTGCTTTCACTTCTGGCGAATAATTGCGATGAAGGGTATAAAAAGCATTTGAGTCCCGTCCGTATTATCGAAGATTTTATTGCCAAGCATACGTCTTACAAAACTGAAAAGGATAAGACCGACCTGCTCTTTCGCTTTGTGCAGTACGTCGAGCGGCAAGTAGTATTGTTCGATGCATTGGAAGATGCCGCTTTTGCCCAAGTGCATGACCTTAACGGGATCGGTACATTGAAGCAGCTTGAATCGGAGGTGATACAGGAGCACAAAGAAAAAGAACTGGCCGAGAAGTTGATGGAGTTTTCAGTTAGGCTCGTACTGACTGCCCATCCAACGCAATTTTATCCCGGACCTGTGTTGGGAATTATCAATGACCTGTCGAAAGCGCTGGCTGGCAACAATGCCAATCTTATTAATACATACCTGCAGCAACTGGGTAAGACTCCCTTTTTCAAAAAGAAAAAGCCCACACCTTATGATGAAGCAATTAGTTTGATCTGGTACCTGGAAAATGTTTTTTACACCGCTGCGGGCAGGATCCTTTCAAATCTCAAGTCACAATTTCCTGATGCAGTGAATAGAGCAAATCCGATCGTCAACATGGGATTTTGGCCGGGTGGGGATATGGATGGAAACCCATTTGTAACAAGCGATATTACCCGGCAGGTAGCTGAGGCATTGAGAGGAGCTATTCTCAAATGTTATTACCTGGATGTACGGAAGCTAAAGCGTCGCCTGACATTTTCAGGAATTGACGTTTTGTTGAGCGAATTGGAAAATAAACTATATAAAAACCTGTTCATTCCCGGTGCCAAGACGCAATTGACCCGGAAAGAGATATTAAATACGCTGGAAGAGATCAGGAGGATCGTTATTGAACAGCACAACGGATTGTTCCTGCACCTCGTTAATAACCTGATCAATAAGATCGAGATATTCGGTTTGCATTTTGCCTCACTGGATATACGGCAGGAAAGTTCGATTCACGGAAAAATATTAAATGCACTGGCTGGCAAAGGAGAGATTCTTCCGGCGGACTATCCTAATCTCAGCAATGAAGAAAAAATGAAATTGATTGGTTCAGTAAGCGGGTTTGTAAACCCGGATTCTTTCGAAGATACTGTGCACCAGAATACATTAAAGGTTATAGCCAGCATCAAAGAAATCCAACAGTACAATGGGCCGGAAGGATGCAACCGCTATATCATTAGCCAGTGCAATAGTGCATTAAATGCAATGGAAGTTTATGCATTGTTCCTTTTAAACGGGTGGAAGAAAGAAGAATTGAATATTGATATCGTACCGCTATTTGAAACTGTGGACGATCTTGAGAATGCCAGCGATGTTATGAAATCGCTTTACACCGATCCCGTCTACAGGAAACATTTGAAGCTTAGAGGCAACCGTCAGACCATCATGCTTGGTTTTTCAGATGGAACCAAGGACGGGGGCTATCTCATGGCCAACTGGAGCATATATAAAGCCAAGGAGGAATTGACAAAGATCTCCCGCGAGCATAAGATTGATGTGATCTTTTTCGACGGCAGGGGAGGTCCACCATCAAGAGGAGGAGGAAAGACGCATAAGTTCTACGCATCCATGGGTCATCATATATCCAACAAGGAGATCCAGCTGACTATACAGGGTCAGACGGTAAGTTCGAATTTCGGCATTGTAGAAGCAGCACAGTATAACATCGAGCAGTTGCTGAATGCCGGTATTTCCAATGATCTTTTTTCCACCAAGCAGTTTACTTTAGAGCAGCAGGAAGAAATTTTACTGCGCGAGATGGCGGAAAAAGGATATGGAGCTTATAAAAAACTAAAAGATCATCCTTACCTCGCCGACTATCTTTTGCAGGTAAGCCCATTGCGTTTTTATAGTGAAACAAATATCGGTAGCAGGCCGTCCAAAAGAGGCAGTTCCTCTGGTTTGTCGCTGAAAGACCTTCGTGCAATACCTTTTGCAGGTTCCTGGAGCCAGTTGAAACAAAATGTTACAGGTTATTATGGAGTGGGATCAGCTTTGCAACAAATGGATAAAGAAGGTAAATGGGTTCAGGTCCAAAAACTGTACAGGAATTCGTTGTTTTTTAAAACGCTGCTGGACAACTGCGAGATGGCGATGCTGAAATCATTCTTTCCATTGACTGAATTTCTAAGCACACACGAACAATTCGGCGAGTTATGGAATATGATCTATGGGGAGTATGAATTGACGTGCCAGTACCTGTCGAAACTGACGGGGCACAATGAACTGATGGCGGACTACCCGGTGGACCAGCTTTCTATCCAGATGCGTGAAAGGATCGTCCAGCCTCTTTTGACTATCCAGCAATATGGTCTTACCCGCATACGGGAAATGGAAGAGCAACAGCAACAATCGCCTTTGAAAGAAGTGTATGAAAAGCTGGTTATGCGCTGCTCGTTCGGGATCATTAATGCGGGAAGAAATTCTGCATAATAAAAAAGGCTATCTATGAACATAGACAGCCTCACTAACGATTGCTTGCTATTTGAAAAACATAAAGAACTTACATGTATGCCGGCTTATACATTGTTAGAAATGATAGGTTGCTGCAAGGATAAAAGAACTGGTGCTTTTTGCACTGGACGTTGACTTGTCCGAATTAGTGAAAAATATAGGATCCTTGGCTGTATCAACCCGGAATTCGGGGATGATCGTTAAGTTATCGATATGGATATTGGCCGATAAGGTAAGATCAATGATGCTGGTAGCAAATCCCGCCACTCCTTTTTTATCGTCAAAGTATTCGCCCCTGGCGGTTAATCCAAATACTGAAGTAGGATCAAAGTTGAGATATAAAGCCGAACCCCACCAGGACTGGCTGCTGCCTCCCTCGGGTTTTATCGTCTTTACAGTACCGTTATATCCTATATTGAATTTGCTGCTCAGAACAGCGGTAATGACTGCATCAAACTGGTTGTTTGTTACATCGGTCAGATCCTTTCCGCCTACATAGTTCAGATAACCTCCGATCTTACCATTTGTGCTAGCCAGGTGGATCTGCCCAAGAAAAAATTTCTTGGTAAAGCTAGCCGTAGACATATCGGTTGGATTAGCCACCCCGAGCATAAAAGCAAAATTGCTGTTTACCGTTACATCCGCTTTTAGACCTGTATGGAAAAACGGTCCGTACGAAAACATGTAATCCATGCTGTAATTGCGATTGAGGTAGGCATCCAGCAGTTCATACCCGACATGTGTGCCCCATTTTCCCATTGTAAATTTTACTTTATCGGAAGGAGCAAAGGAAATATAGAGCTGTTTGATTGCAGTTAGTGTTCCATTGTCATTATAGGAAAACTCATCTGCTCTTCTTCCAAAGCCAAGATCAAGGACGGCATCAACTTTTCCGACGGCATAATCAGCTTTTAAAGAAGCCATGCCCAGCTCAAATGAGTTTTGGGAGTTTGTAAAACTTGTATAGTTGTTAGTGCGCCCCGAATCCTTGGCATTCTGAAAATTATAGCGATAATAGGCATCTGCGGAGCCTGAAATCGTGAGTTTACCAGTTTTAGAGGAATCCTGGGACAAAGCAGTATAAAAAGATATAAGCAGAAGGATGCTGCATGCAAGAATTTTTCTTAACATTGTTTAAGTTTTTTATTGTTAATAAGGGTACAGCATTAAGTTGTTAGCGCAACTTTGAAAATGCTGTACCTTTTTATTTCAATCTATTCTGTAACGGTAGGTACTTCTTTGAGCGCACCATTGTTAGGTACTTCTTTGACAACACCGTTGTTGTGTACCAGTAATGTGCCCTGGAGGTATTTTTCGTCATGTTGTGAGGCGTCAAGACCGATTTCTTCGTCTTCGGAACTTACACGCATTGGTATTATCCAATTGATGAATTTAAAAATAGCGAAAGAAACTCCGAAGCTATAGCCGACGGCAATCGCCATCGCTTTTGCCTGCGTGAGGAAGAAAGCAGTGCCGCCATAAAATAAACCATCGGCTCCGGCACCATTGACCGCCTTGGTGGCAAATACACCTGTCATCAGCATTCCAACCATACCGCCAATACCGTGGCAGGGGAATACATCGAGGGTATCATCCAGTTTTGTAGATTTTTGTTTTATATAAACTGCAATGTTGGAGACTATGGCTGCGAAGACGCCGACAAAAATACTTTGAGGGATCGCAACAAAGCCGGCTGCCGGCGTGATAGCCACGAGCCCTACGACAGCGCCTATGCAAAAGCCCATAACAGACGGTTTTTTGCCTTTGATCACATCAAAGAACATCCAGGATAAGCCTGCTGCAGCTGCTGCAGTATTTGTTGTAGCGAAGGCAGAAACGGATAGTGCATTGGCTGCACCTGCTGAACCTGCGTTAAAACCAAACCATCCAAACCAGAGTAAACCAGTTCCTACAAGAACATATGGAATATTGGCCGGCGGTATTTCTCTGTGTTCAATATGAACTTTTCTGCGTTTGAGAACCAGTACGCCAGCCAGGGCGGCGCATCCGGCAGAAATATGAACGACCGTGCCACCTGCAAAGTCAAGAGCACCCATTTTTGCCAGGAAGCCGCTTGGATGCCAGCTCCAATGGGCGAGGGGAGCATACACCAGTATGCTGAAGAGAACAATAAACAATACGAACGAAGTAAACCGGATACGTTCGGCTACCGCACCTACTACAAGGGCGGGGGTAATGATAGCAAACATTAACTGGAAGAGAGAGAATAATGTTTTTGGAATAGAGGTAGCCAATACCCAGGGCTCCCCGGAATTTACGCCTTTGTAAAATAAATGCGTCATCGGGTTACCGATGAATCCGCCAATATCTTCTCCAAAACAAAGACTGTATCCAACTACAATCCAGAGGACACTTACAATTCCTGCAGCCACCATACTTTTTATCATGGTGGAGATCACATTTTTTCTATGTACCATTCCTCCATAAAAGAAAGCCAGGCCTGGGGTCATCAGGAAAACTAATGCCGTTGCTACAATGATCCACGCAATGTCTGCGCTGTTGTATTTGCTCGTGTCAGCGAAATCTGCGACAGGTTTAATAAAAATGGCAATGATGGCAACCGCTGCAAGCACCAGAAACGGGACAATTTGTTTTACTGTTGGTTTTGGCATAAGCGCAAAGTTTTAATTGTAAAAAAATAATAATATATGCTACTAAACTAAAATTACAGATTTTGTAGACAATTACCTTGAATATTTTCGAAATTTTTGGGCGAATGTTAAGAAAACACGTGTTAGTGTTAATATAAAGTAAACATTATAATAAAATATAACTTATAATTTGATGAAAAACGAATCCCTAATTTGCCTGGAGCAAAAATTAAGAGTAAGATTTAATTGGACAGAGCTAAATTTTAGAGGGATACCTGGAGCGCTGTGTCTTTAATTTCCAGGAAAGAGGAGCCGTTATTTAAGAACTCATCGACTTTCCGGGCACATTCTCTTCCTTCGCTAATGGCCCAAACAACAAGACTTTGACCCCGGCGCATATCTCCAGCAGTGAAAACCTTTGGAAGATTGGTGCGGTACTCTTTATCTGAGGCCTTAACATTACCCCTGGAATCGAGTTCAACACCCAGTTCATCGATCAGTCCCCTATGCTCGCCATGCAAAAAACCCATTGCCAGCAGGGCCAATTCGCAGGGGATTTCTCTTTCGCTGTTTTTTACTTCAACAAACTGGGCAGCTTTTCCATCGACGATCTTCCATTCAAGGTCCACGATTTTTAGGGCCTTAAGATTGCCCTGTTCATCACCGATGAATTCTTTGGTGGCAACAGCCCATTGTCTTTCGCAACCTTCTTCGTGGGAACTTGTCGTTTTTAATAACATTGGGTAGGTAGGCCAGGGCATGAATTCGTTTCGATCGGCCGGCGGCTTGGGCAACAATTCGAACTGTGTGACGATATTCGCATGGTGACGGTTTGAAGTACCAACACAATCGGAGCCGGTATCACCTCCGCCAATAACGATCACGTTTTTATCTGCGGCTGTTATTTCCTGGGGGGCCACATTGCTTTCTATATTCGGGTTGGCAAAAACATCCTTGCCGGCCACCCGTTTATTATTTTGTTTCAGGAAATCCATCGCGAAATGAATGCCCTTTAATTCCCGGCCGGGTATCTCGAGATTTCTTGGCACGGTTGAGCCACCGGTCAGTACGACAGCATTAAATTCGCGGAGAAGATCATTGATATGAACATTTACACCGACGTTGGAATGGCATTTAAATACAATCCCTTCTTCTTCCATCAGGCTAATCCTCCTGTCAATTATCCATTTTTCCAGCTTAAAATCAGGAATGCCGTAACGCAGCAGACCACCGGGTGCATCATCTCTTTCAAAAACCGTTACAAAATGACCCGCATAGTTCAATTGCGCTGCTGCTGCAAGTCCTGCGGGTCCGGAGCCAATGACAGCAATTTTTTTCCCCGAACGCAGGTTTGGTTTGCGTGGTGTGACAAAGCCTTTTTCAAAAGCGATCTCGATAATATGCTTTTCAATTTCCTCAATGGCAACAGGAGGCTGATTAATTCCCAGCACACAGGATGATTCACAGGGTGCAGGACAGATCCGTCCCGTGAATTCGGGGAAATTATTGGTAGAATCAAGAATTTCGTATGCCTCTTTCCAGTCTTTGCGGTATACAGCATCATTAAACTCCGGGATAACATTACCCAGCGGACAACCGTGATGGCAAAACGGAACTCCACAGTCCATGCATCGCGCTGCCTGCTGCGTCAACTTCTCCTCAGGATATCTTTCCACGAACTCGTTGTAATGGTTGCGCCTCTCGTCTACCGGTTTTTTTCCCGGCAGCTCCCTTGTAAATTCAATAAAGCCTGTTGGTTTGCCCATCTGATTAATAGTTATGTTTAGTTTATATGCTTATCATGTTGACTTTTCACGCCTGACGTCTCACATCTCATGTCTTTATTATCGTCTTACGTTTTCCTTTGGTAACACGGTTTGCTTTAGTGCTTTTTTATAATCCTTAGGGAATACTTTTATAAAATTTTTCAATTGGTTATCCAGGTCATCCAATATGAATTTAGCAACCGTGCTTCCGGTGTATCCATAATGTGCCTGTATCATCGTGAACAGCTCGTTTTTATCAGCGAGGTCACATTCATCGAGGTCAACCATTTCCGTATTGCAGCTCTCTGCAAATTTTCCCTTTACATCATATACGTAAGCGATACCACCACTCATACCTGCAGCGAAGTTCCTTCCCGTATCTCCGAGGATTACTGTACGGCCTCCTGTCATATACTCGCATCCATGGTCACCTACACCCTCTACGACAACATTAGCCCCTGAATTGCGAACACAAAAACGTTCCCCTGCCTTACCCCTGATAAATGATTCTCCGGAAGTGGCACCGTAAAAAGCAACATTACCGATTATGCTATTTTCTTCCGGAACGAATAAGGCAGAAGCAGGGGGGTAAATGATCAGCTTCGCACCACTTAAACCTTTCCCGAAATAATCATTCGCGTCGCCTTCCAGTTCCAGCGTAATTCCTTTCGTGGTAAAGGCACCAAAGCTTTGTCCTGCCGTTCCTGTTAAATTGAAATGAATGGTATCGTCCGGCAGACCATTGCCTTTATATTTTTTAGTTATTTCATTCGATAAAATCGTACCGGTCGTTCTATCCGTGTTTTTAATATCGAATGAAGCGATTACATTTTTCTTTTCGTCGATAGCCGGTTTCGCGGCTTCGAGCAATTTCCAGTCTAACACATCACTCAGCCCGTGATCTTGTTCCTCTGAACAATACAGGCCCGTATATGCGGAAGCCGGCTCTTTGTACAGGATTGGTGAAAGATCCAGCCTGTTGAATTTCCAGTGTGTAATGTTGTCTCTCAACCGAAGATTATCTACCTGGCCGATCATCTCGTTCACAGTTCTGAATCCCAGTTCGGCCATTATCTCGCGCAGTTCCTGTACGATAAAGTGGAAGAAGTTTACTACGTGATCCGGATCGCCTGTAAATCTTTTCCTCAATTCCGGATCCTGGGTTGCTACGCCAACGGGACAGGTGTTCAGATGACATTTACGCATCATAATGCATCCTTCAACGATCAGTGCTGCTGTTGCAACGCCCCATTCTTCGGCGCCAAGTAGTGCAGCTATAGCAATATCCCTCCCTGTTTTCATTTGACCATCCGCCTGAACGACCACGCGGCTCCGAAGTTTGTTTTTTACCAAAGTCTGGTGAGTTTCTGCCAGTCCCAACTCCCAGGGAAGCCCCGCATGTTTGATCGAGCTTATTGGAGAAGCGCCTGTTCCTCCGTCGTGCCCTGATATCAGGACTACATCGGCTTTTGCCTTGGTTACACCTGCAGCGATCGTTCCCACCCCTGCTTTGCTCACCAGTTTCACATTGATTCTCGCCTGGCGATTGGCATTCTTCAGATCAAATATTAATTGTGCAAGGTCTTCAATTGAATAAATATCATGGTGTGGAGGAGGAGATATCAATCCTACACCCGGTGTAGCATGACGGACCCTGCCAATCCAATCATCGACTTTATGTCCAGGTAACTGGCCGCCCTCGCCGGGTTTTGCCCCTTGTGCCATTTTAATTTGTAATTCGTCGGCCTCGGTCAGATAAAGACTCGTGACACCGAACCTTGCGCTTGCCACCTGCTTGATGGCGCTTCGCATCGAGTCGCCGTTAGCAAGCGGTTCATATCTTTTTTCGTCTTCACCACCTTCACCAGTGTTACTTTTTGCACCGATACGATTCATTGCGATCGCCAGTGTCGTATGCGCTTCCCAGGAAATAGAACCAAAGCTCATCGCTCCAGTAGCAAAACGCTTATAAATATTTTCAGCAGGCTCTACTTCATTTATGTCGATGGAGGCTCTTGTCGATTTGAATTGAAACAGGCTTCTTAACGTACAGGCTTTCTCACTTTGATCGTTGACGAGTTTGGAATATTTTTTAAAAATGCTGTAGTCATTTCTTTTCGTGGAGTCCTGCAAAAGATGAATCGTCTGAGGATTGAATAAATGGAATTCGCCTTTTCTTTTCCATTGATAGACTCCGCCTGTGGGTAGCCGGTCAACCGGGATATCTTTTTTACTGAAAGAAAAGAAATGCTTGGTCAGCGTCTCCTTTGCAATTTCATCCAGGCCCATGCCTTCGATCCGGGACGTTGTTCCGGAAAAATATTTGTTTACGACATCTTTGTTCAAGCCCAGTATTTCAAAAATCTGCGCGCCCTGGTAAGATTGCAACGTTGAAATCCCCATTTTAGAGAACACTTTCAACAAACCATCTTTCACGGCCTTGATATAATTCTTTTTTAACTGGTCTTCATGTTCTTCGGTTTGCAATCTGCCTGTCTCTTTCATATCACGTATCGTTGACAGGGCGAGATATGGGTTGATAGCTGTGGCCCCAAAACCGATAAGGCAGGCGAAATGATGGACTTCCCACACATCACCAGCTTCAACGATAAGACCTACCTGGCCACGCATGCCCTTGCGGATGAGGTGATGATGGATAGCAGATGTAGCAAGCAGGGAAGGAATAGGAGCGTGGTTGGAGTCTATAGCCCTGTCCTGCAGTATCAGTACTTTGAATCCATCTTCGACGGCATCGACTGCATATTCGCAGACACGGTCCAACGCCGATTTTAAAGAACCGGGTTTACCATCGGCCCGGAAATAGCATTGTAGTGTTTTTGCCTGGAACTGGCCGGTATCGATGCTCCTGATCTTTTCGAGATCATGGTTATTTAGCACGGGTTGTTTTAATGCTACGCTGTGGCAGGTCAATGGATCTTCCATCAACATATTACCGTTATTGCCCACAAATGTTGCCAGTGACATCACGAGACGTTCCCGTATCGGATCGATAGGTGGATTGGTAACCTGTGCAAATAATTGCTTGAAATAACTGCTAAGATGCTGTGGTTGCTCACTCAGGATTGCAAGTGGGGTATCAATACCCATTGAACCCACCGGTTCTTTTCCCTCAATGGCCATGGGGGCAATGATGCTATCAAGATCTTCGGTTGAATAACCGAAAGTTTTCTGGTATTTGAAAACCTGGTCATGTTCAAGATGAGTAAACATCACTCTCGGCTCTGGTAATTCTTCCAACCGGATCTTGTATTTATTTAACCATTCTCCGTAAGGCTTTTGAGAGCAAATCTGTTTTTTCAATTCTTCATCGCTGATGATCTTTCCTTTCTCCATATCCACAATGAACATCTTGCCCGGTTGAAGTCGTCCTTTTTCCTTGATGATCGAAGGGTCAACTGGTAATACACCGGTCTCGGAAGCCATGATTACGCGGTCATCCGTAGTCACACAATATCTCGAAGGACGCAATCCATTGCGATCGAGTGTAGCGCCAATAACTTTTCCGTCGGTGAATGAGATGGACGCAGGGCCATCCCAGGGCTCCATAAAGGATGAATGGAATTCATAAAAAGCTTTCTTAACCGGGTCCATTTCGGTATTATCATCCCAGGCTTCGGGTATCAGCATCATCATTACATGTGGTATCGAGCGACCGGTCAGCGTCAGCAATTCAATCATGTTGTCCAGGCATGCTGAATCACTTTGTCCTTCTGTCACTATCGGTAGCAGCATCTCCATTTCTTCTTTGCTGAAATAAGGAGATGTAAAACATTTTTCACTTGTCTTTAACCAGTTCAGGTTACCCTGTAGCGTATTGATCTCCCCATTATGCGCTATAAATCGGAAAGGCTGCGCGAGTTTCCAGGAAGGAAAGGTGTTGGTAGCAAAACGGGAATGAACCAATCCAAATGCGCTTACCACCCGTTTATTGCTGAGATCGGGGAAATAGCGCCTTACCTGTAGGCTGGTCAATTGCCCTTTATACACGATCACCTTATAAGAGAGCGACGCAATGTAAAAACCGATTGCGTCTTTCTTTACTGTTTCATGAATAGTATGTGAAGCGTAATTGCGGAGAACAAATAATTTTCTTTCAAAATCATCAGGATTGGAGATATGATCCGGGCAGGCAATAAATACCTGTTCCATTTCCGGTTCGACCGTCAAAGCTGTATAGCCAATATCATCCTTATTTACGGGAACTTTCCGGTAAGCCAAAACCTCCAGTCCCAGCTTCTCCGCCGAACGATTAAATATATCCCGGCATTCTTCCCTCAATCGTATTTCCTTTGGAAAGAAGATCACGCCCACTCCGTATTTGCCATAGGAAGGCAAATGAACACCGAGTTTCAGGCATTCATCAAAGAAGAATTCGTGGGGCATTTGGATCATAATACCCGCACCATCACCGGTATTATTCTCGCAACCGCATGCTCCGCGATGCTCCATGTTCTCCAAGACCGTCAGCGCATCGGAGATAATGGGATGAGATTTGCTTCCCTTGATATTGGCTATAAAACCAATTCCGCAGGAATCGTGCTCATAAGATGGATGATACAGACCAGTGTTGCCCGCCATACGTAATCGTTTTTTTTAAAAAAATATATTTAGCCCCGCGTTAATGTGCGGGATGACCGTCTGGGACAAGCAATGCAATCAAAATACTAAAACAGGGTGGTTTTTAACAGGTGGTGGATCATTACTTGCTCACACGAAACCCACAGGTCAGTCGTGAGTCAGAATCTTTATAGCTCGATCTCCCACTAATGACTAAAGACTATCGACTTCTGGGCCGGTACTCCAGACTCTGCACTCCCGGCCTGGGCTCCAGACTAGACCAGGTATCCAAATAGGGTATCGTTCTTATTTAGCTCCGTGTAATTTATTTTGAACGACTGCATTTTCTTTAGCAACAGGTCGTAGTCTTTCTTCGACTGTAGTTCTATTCCTACCAATGCAGGCCCGTTCTCTTTATTGGTCTTTTGCATGTATTCAAAACGTGTAATATCGTCTGTTGGTCCCAAAACGTTGGTGACAAATTCTTTCAGGGCTCCCGGTCTTTGTGCAAAATTGATCAGCAGATAATGCTTTAGTCCTTCATATTGCAGGGAACGTTCCTTGATTTCCTGCATCCTGTCTATATCATTATTGCTTCCACTAATAATGCAAACAATATTCTTGCCTTTTATTTCTTCTTTAAAATCA
>Ga0066652_100000094_pt1 | contig 52580 bp, 31 predicted proteins | sample GraSoiAngelo_101_FD_71413 | JGI IMG/M metagenome (GOLD analysis project Ga0066652, IMG submission 71413) | Grasslands soil microbial communities from the Angelo Coastal Reserve, California, USA - 14_0903_02_30cm | ecosystem: Environmental > Terrestrial > Soil > Grasslands | place: USA... | reverse complement strand
GGCCTGTTTTCATTTGCAACCGGCCTGTTTTCGTTTGCGACGGGCCTGTTTTCGTTTGCAACGGGCCTGTTTTCATTTGCAACGGGCCTGTTTTCATTTGCAACCGGCCGATCCGCACGCGCGAAATGACGATCCGCACGCCCGAACCGGCGATCCGAATGCGCAAACTGCCGATTCGGACGTGCGACTTACGCCGTGTTACTGCTTTACTGCCGCGCAGGCTCCTAGCGGAACGTGTCGCAGTCCGAGAGCCGCCCCGACTCGAATCCGCGGCGGAACCATTCGACGCGCTGCTGCGATGAGCCGTGCGTGAATGAATCGGGATTCACCGCGCGGCCGGACATCTGCTGCAGACGATCGTCGCCGACCGACGTCGCGGCAGCGATGCCTTCGTCGGTGTCGCCGGGATCGAGGAGGTTGCGCTGCGCGGTCGAGTGGCCCCACACGCCGGCGTAGCAGTCGGCCTGCAACTCGAGCGCAACGGAGTATTGATTCGCGTTGCCTTGATCGCGCTGCATGGCCTTGTGCACCTGGTCGGACGTGCCCATCAGCTTCTGGATGTGATGTCCGAGCTCGTGCGCGATGACGTACGCCTGCGCGAAATCGCCCGACGCACCGAAGCGGCGATCGAGCTCGTCGAAGAACGCGAGATCGATGTACACCTTGCTGTCACTCGGACAGTAGAACGGTCCGGTCGCCGCCTGTCCGTAGCCGCACGCGGTCTGCGTCATATCGCGATAAAGCACGAGCCGCGCTTTCTGATACTGCTTCCCCTGCTCTTCGAAAATGCGCGCCCATGTTGCCTGCGCGTCGTCGAGCACGAAGGACACGAACTGCACTTCCTTCGATTCTTCCGGCGACTGCTGCACCGGCGCGGTCGAGCCGGCGGGCGCGGGCTGCTGATCGCCGCCGCCGCCCTGGAAGAGCGTGAAGAAATTCTTTCCGGTCAACAGACTCAGAACGAGGAGGATGATCGCGCCGCCGCAGCCGATCGTCGGCCCGCGGCCGAATCCGAATCCTCCTCCTCCCCCGCGGCGATCCTCGATGTCGGAACTGACTCCGCCGGGCGTCCATCGCATGCGGCGTATTGGAGCATACGTCTTGCCAGCTCGCATAAACTCCCGCCATGCGCTCGCTCTACGCGGTCCTCCTCTTCTGTGTTTTCAGCGCCCTCGCCGATCCGCTCGTGATCCGCGCGCCGCGCGTGCTCGACGGGCGCGGACACCTGCTGCGCAACGCGGCCGTCGTGGTCGACGGCACGAAGATTGTCGCGATCGACGAGCATCCGAAACACGTCGACATCGATCTCCACGACGCGACGCTGATGCCCGGCGCGATCGACACGCACACGCACATCGGCTGGCATTTCGACACGTCCGGAAAATCGGCGCCGGGCGAAGCGGACAGCAAAGAGCCGCCGGCGGAGATGGCGCTCTACGCCGCCGAAAACGCCTATCGCACGCTGATGGGCGGCGTCACCACCGTGCAATCCCTCGGCGCTCCGATCGACAAGACGCTGCGCGACGCGATCGCGCGCGGCACGCTGCCCGGCCCGCGCATTCTCACCGCGCTCGAGCCGATCGCGGACGAGAAGATGACGGTCGAGCAGCTGCGCGCACACGTTGACAGGATGGCCGACGAAGGCGCGGACGTGATCAAGGTGTTCGCGTCGCAGAGCATCCGCACCGGCGGCGGCCCGACGATGTCGCAGGAGCAGATGGACGCGATCTGCGGCGAGGCGAAGAAGCGCGGCCTCCGCGTCGCCGTGCACGCGCACGGACCGGAAAGCGTGACGCGCGCGGTGCGCGCGGGATGCACGTCGATCGAGCACGGAGTGCTCATCAGTCAGACCGAGCTCGATCTGATGGCCGAGCACGGAACGTATTTCGATCCGAACACGGATCTCATCTTCCGCAATTACTTCGAGAACAAGTCGCACTTCCTCGGCACGGACGGTTATACCGAGGAAGGATTCGCGGCGATGGAGAAAGCCGTGCCGCGCGTGCTCGACGTGTTTCAGAAAGCGCTGCGCACGAAAAACCTGAAGGTCGTGTTCGGAACCGACGCCCTCGCGGGATCGCACGGACGCAATCTGCAAGAGCTCGCGTACCGCGTGCGTAAGGGCGGACAGGATCCGATGGCCGCGATCAACTCCGCCACTTCCCTCGCCGCCGAGTCCCTCGGCATCGGCGATCGCGTCGGATCGATCGCGCCGAATTACGAAGCCGATCTCATCGCTGTCGCCGGCGATCCGCTGAGAGACATCGGCGCGCTGGAGCGCGTGGTGTTCGTGATGAAGGGCGGGCGGATTTACAAGCGGTGACGCCCCTCATCGTCGCCTTCCTGCTTGCCGAGGAGAGCGGGCATCCTGCCCGCCTCCCGGGGGCCGGCGGGACGCCCGCTCTCATCGGCATACAAGGTGCCCGAAGGACGGATCAGGGGTCGCGCATTCAGTTGCCGAGTTGGCGAATGATCATCGCCCGCAAGGCAGCCTTCGTCGCGGCTTCGGCATCCTTGCCGGCGGCGTTCGTGAAGACGGCGAAGCCGAGGTTCTTCGTGGGGAGGAGCGCGACGATCGCGTAGAACGTGTCGGCGCTGCCGGCGTGCACGCTCGCGGGGAGATCGCGGATCGTCTGCAGTCCCCATCCGAGTCCGAATTTTTCGCCGGTGTGCATGCGACGAATCGTGTTCGCGCGCAGCAGCAGGCCTTCGTCGCCGCGCAGTCCGCGCAAGTGGAGGCGTAAAAATTTTGCGTACTCTTCGAGCGCGATGCTCACGTCGCCGGCGGGACGCACGACGTCCGGCACCTGGTACGCGCCGTCGGGATTGTCGGGCTTCCAGCGGTGGCGCGACTTCGGCGTGTGTCCCCACGGCTGGCTTGCGCCGTGGCGCGCCGGCCAGCCGATCGCGATGGAGATCGAGAGCGGCTTCATGACGCGATCGACGATCAACTCCTCCCACGACTTGCCCGTCACCTCTTCCGCCATCGCCGCGGCGATGGCGTAGCCGGCATTCGAGTAGAGATGCTTTGATCCGGGCGGATACAGCGGCGCGTGCTGCAGCGTGTCGATGGCGAACCGGCGGCGGCGCTCTTTCGGAGTGCCCGGCCATTTCATCGCGCGTTTGAAATCCGCGAGATCGTCGAACGCGGGAATCCCGGCGCTGTGATCGAGCAGCTGCGTGAGCGTCAGCTCGCGAAACTGCGGATGAACATCGTGGAAGACATCGCTCGCGCGCGTGTCCCACTTCAGCGCGCCGCTTTCGACGAGCGTCGCGATCATCGTCGACGTCATCGCCTTCGTGTTCGAGCCGATGTGAAACAGATCGGTTGTCGTCACGCGATCGGGACGATCACTCCGCCGCGTACCGACTGCGGACAGCTCGATCGTGCCGTCCGCGGACGTCGTGATCGCCGCGAGCGCGGGCAGGCCGTGCTCGGCGCGGATTTTCTCGAGAACGGAGTCGAGATCGTCCGCGCGCGCGGAGAGCGCGACGAGCAGAAGAAGAGCGAAGACTCGCGATCGCATGAAACGAGATACGCGACCGCCGCGCGAAAGTTCAGGGCGCGCCGCACGGCGTCGTGCCGTTGATCGGCACGACCGTCACCTTCACGTTCGCTCCGTCCACGTCGACGCGAAGGTAGTGATAGTACGCGCCGCTGCGCGGCTTGTCCGGGCAACCGGACAGCGGCGCGCCGGCACCGCCGGTGACGATGAAGCCGGTCGTGCCGGAGCCGCCTGGCGTCGCCTCGAAGTAGCGATGGTCGTGCGACGCGAACACGTACGCGACCTTCGGGTTCTTCAGCGCCTTGATCGTGTCGAGGAACTCGTTGACGCGCGTCGCGTACTTCGTGTCTTTGTCCTGCTTATCCGGCTTCATCTGATGATGGTTGTCGTCGCGCACGGGACGATGCATGAAGAGAAAGATGTGTTGGATTGAATGGTCGCTCTGCAACTGCGCGAGCATGGCCGCGAGCTGCTCGCGCTGCGACTTGCTCACGAAGCCGTTGTAGCAGCCTTTCGGCGGATTGATGTTGCCCAGGGAATCGTCGGTGTTGACGGAAACGAAGGCGGAGTTGCCGAACGTGAGGACGCCGAACGGCGGCCCCATGAGCGTCGTGTACGCGTCGAGCAATTTCCCTGACGGATCGGGAGCGTCGTTGCAGTCGCCGCTCCCCTTCTGGTTCAGCTCATGATTGCCCGGCGTGTTGAAGACCGGCACGTTCAACTTCGCGAAGACTTTCAGCGCGATCGGATACTGCTTCTTCGCATCGGACGACGACTTCCCTTTGATCGTATCGCCGCCCCACAAAACGAACAGCGGCTGTGGCGACGCCATCTGCATCTCGGTGACGACGGCGGTGAATCCATCAGCCGGACCGTCGCCTTTGTCCGGGCGATTGTCGCCGGCGACGAAGAACGTGAACTTCGAAACGCCTGCGCCATTTCCGAGGGCGGGCGCACCGGTGTGGAGTTGCGTCAGTGCGGGGAGTGCGGTTAGGAGGAGTGCTGCAATCATGATGTCACCGCTGCAGCAACCCTGCGAGGTAGCGCAAGCCGGTCATGCTCGGAAAGAAGACGTACGCAGCGCCGACCGTGGTGATCATGCGCGAGAAGCCGGTGATCGTCGTGTTGTTGGTTCCGCCCTGACCGATCGCAGCGAGCGTGAACGAGCTGCTCTTCGGATCGTTCACGCCGAGAAAGACGTCCTGGCCGCTGATGTTGAAGTAGGCATTCCCGTTCGTGCCGTCCGGGTCGCCCGGTGCCGTCGCTGCTTTCACGAACGACGAGCGAAGAGACCACTGGCTTTGCACGAACTCGAATTGATTGAAGATGCTGGCGTTGATGAAGTAGCCGATCAGCCCGCGCTTCACCGGAGCCGGATCGGGCACAGATGGATCGTAGGACGGACCGTACGGCATTGCGCGGCGGACGATGCGGTGATGCACAGAGTCCGTCCCGATGACCGCCATATCACGCGGATTGTTGCGCCGAATGTGCGAACCGATCGGGCATTTGAGGCCGAGAGTGTCGTCCGGCGGCAGCTGGGGCGCGACGTACTTGAAGTTGTTGACTTCCGACGGCGGCAGGAACGTTCCGGGATCATCGGGCTGAAGCTCGATCGGATTGCCGTTGCGCCAGCGGCCGCAGACTTTCGCGGCGAGCAACTCAGCGCTGATGCCTGCCGTTTTCGAGTACGCATCGAGGAATTGCTCGAACGCGACGACGTCCTGCTCGAGAATGCGAAACGCGGCGTAGCTGGAGTTCTTCGAGAGCTGCGACGGCTGGACGCTGTACTGTCCTCCGCCCGCTTTGTCGTAGCCGAGAAGGAACTCGCCCGTGGGAACGACCGGCTGATCGTCGGGGATCTGGCGCTTGCGCGGCGGTGCGCCGTCGACGGTCGGCTGGGCGATGTTGTCGCGATAGCCGAAGTGCACGTGATTGTCGGGCAGCGCCTTCGCGTCGTGCGCGGAGAGCTCGGTGATACAGCCGGCGAACGCCGCACGCAGCGTCGCCGACACTTTCTCCAGCACCGCCGGATCGTCGTCGACCCAGACGCTGAGGATGATGTGCACGGCGGCGCCGTTCGACAGTCCGCCGACCCAATTCGCGGGCGCGCTGCTGCCGGTGTCGCCGACTTTGCCCGCGGTGGTCGCATTCGTCGCGCCGCGTTGAAAACCGGCGTCGAAGGTGGTGAGCTCCTGGTCGCTGAGGCCGAGCGCGGTGAGCCCCGCGGCGGTGAAGGCGACGTTGACGAAGCACTCCGGCTTCGGCTTGATGTGGACGGCGGTCGTGATGCGAGGCAATCCATCCGTGCCGTCGACGAGCGCTTCGATGAACGCGCCGGCCTTCGGGCCGTTCGTAACGGTAAGAATGAAGTGCCGCGCCAGATCGACGCGATATCCGCGCAGGATCGTGCCCTGAACGTCAGAGAAGTCGATCGTCGTGGACATGAATCAGCTGCCTGATACCGGCTTGATCCCGTGCGCGTAGATCTCCTGCACCGTGGCGTCGTACGCCTGATATATCGGCGTTGCGGTCGGCGCCTGCGACGCATCGTTGGTTTTTAGGTATTCCAGGAACGCCTGCTGATTGCTCTGCACCGGGATGATCGCCGCACCGCCGACGACGTACTTGAGAAATGCGTTGAACACGTCTCCGACCTGGGAGGCGAAGTCGCCGATGTAGTCGTCGAAACTGCCGTCGTATTCGGTGATGATGGCGAGGACGTAGTTGTCGGTCGGCTTCGAGCCCGCGCCGACCTGCAGGTTCGGCATCGCTCCGTCGAGGATCAGCGTGCGCGCATAGTGAACCGTTCCGATCGACTGAAGCGCCTCGCCGAGGGCCGTTTGGAATTGCGCAAGATCCTGCGCCATCTTCTGAAGATCGGTTCCGGGGATCACGGGCATGAACAGCGACAACGGGCTAGCCATCGCAGACCTCCATCTCTCTCGATTTAAGGGGATTTCCCTGCAAGCCCCAACGTAAGTCGGGCCCGGCGGTTCGTCAAGCGAAGAACGTGTGAAATCAGATCTGCCCGCTGGCCGGCGGATAGTCATCCGCGCGAATGAGGATGTCGCGCGGCTTCGAGCCCTGCGACGGGCCGACGATGCCGTTCGCTTCCATGATCTCGATCAGGCGCGCGGCGCGCGAGTAGCCGAGCTTGAGGCGGCGCTGCAGATACGACGCGCTGGCCTGTCCGGTCGTGAGCACGACGCGCACGGCGTCGTCGTATTTCGGGTCGTCGAGGTATTCGATTCCGTCGACCGCGCTCTTTTCCTCGGTCATCTTCGTGATCTCTTCGAGGAACTTCGGCTCGCCCTGGTTCTTCTTCACGAAGTCGACGATCTGCACGATCTCTTTCTCCGACACGTACGCGCCGTGGATGCGGCGGATGCGCGCGGTGCCGGGCGGGAGGAAGAGCATGTCGCCGTTGCCGAGGAGCTTCTCCGAGCCTTGCGTGTCGAGAATGGTGCGGGAGTCGATCTTCGACGCGACCTGATAGGAGATGCGCGACGGGAAGTTCGCTTTGATGACGCCGGTGATGACGTCGACGGACGGACGCTGCGTGGCGACGATGAGATGGATGCCGACCGCGCGCGCTTTCTGCGCGAGCCGTGTGACCGAGTCTTCGACGTCTTTCGGCGCGATCATCATCAGATCGGCGAATTCGTCGATGATGATGACGATGTACTGCATCTGTTCCGGAGTCGGCGTGTCGTCTTCGGGCGCCAGCCGTTTCGCGCGCCGGTGCGCCTCCGGATCTTTCAGCAGGGCGTTGTATTGATCGATGTTGCGCACGCCGACTTCCGCGAGACAGCGGTAGCGGTTCTCCATCTCCTGCACGGCCCAGATCAGCGCGTTCGAGGCGAGCTTCGGATCGGTGACGATCGGATGCAGGAGGTGCGGGATGTCCTCGTACATCTTCAGCTCGACCATCTTCGGGTCGATCATCAGCATGCGCAGGTTGCGCGGCAGCGCTTTGTAGAGCAGCGAGACGATCATCGAGTTGAGGCCGACCGACTTGCCCGCGCCGGTGGCGCCTGCGACGAGCAGGTGCGGCATCCTGGCGAGATCCGTGACCATCGGTTCGCCGTGGATGTCTTTGCCGAGGGCGAGCGTGAGGAACGACGAGGACGCGTTGAAGGTCTCCGTGTCGATGATGTCGCGCAGCGTGATGAGCTCGCGCTTCTTGTTCGGTACTTCGATGCCGACGGTCGATGAGCCGGAGATGCGCTCGATGCGGATTGATTCGGCTTTCAGCGCAAGCGCGAGATCGTCGCCGAGGTTCACGACCTTCGCGTACTTCACACCTGCGGACGGCTTGAACTCGAACGTCGTGACGACGGGGCCGGGATGATACGCGGTGATTTCGCCTTCGACCGCGAACTCACGGCAGCGCTCTTCGATGAGGTGCCCGATCTCCAGATACTTCTTGTGCACCTCGTCGTTGATCAGATCCTGCTTCGGCCCCTCAGCGAGCAGATTCACCGGCGGCAGCAAGTCGTGCGTGAGCTTCACCTCGCGGCGCGGCTGCTTCTGCGGACGGGCTGCGGGACGGGGGATCTGCGGTTTGGGCTGTGGCGTTTTTTCCCAGAGAGGATCTTCGAACTCCGTGTCATCCTGAGCGGGAGCGAGGGACCTGGGCGGGTGGGGCGCGCTGCGTGGCCCCTCCCGCCCGGGTCCCTCGCTCCCGCTAGGGATGACCGGCGCCGCGTACAGCTCGAACGGATTCGGCGTCTCCTGCTGCGAAAGCGCTTCGGCGGCTTTGCGCAAGTCCGCCTTGGTGACTTTGCGGATCTGAAACCTGCCGCGTCCCGCGACTTCGCGCACGACGGGGCCGTGGAGGACAGGCAATCCTGCCTGTCCGTCATCGACAGGCGGGATCGCCTGTCCTCCACTAACGAGGCGCAGCCGCGGCTGCTCCGCTTTCTCGAGGTGCTTGCGGACGATCGCTTCCTTCTGCTTGTCCTTGCGGCGCCGCTCGGAGATGCGCGCCCAATAGAGCGAGATCGCGCGTCCCAACGCGAGCAGCTTCTGATGCAGCGCGAGGAAAACGGCCGCGAGGCTGATGCGCGTCGCGAGCAGAATGCCGATGAGCAATGCGGTCACGATCGCAATCACCGCGCCGCTCGTGTTCAGGTTTCCGGTGACGGCGCGATTGATTTCCTGTCCGAGGTAACCGCCCGAGAGAATCAGCGATCCGCGGAGCCAGACATTGCCGATCGCGAGATCGAAGAGCGGCGGCAATGCGAGCGAGACGATCAGGAAGCCGATGAGCTTCGTGTGAAAGAACTCGAGATCGCGTCCCCAGAAACGATTCCACCCGATGACCAGCAGCACCGCGGGAAAGATGAGACTCGCGAACCCGAAGAAGCTGACAAAGATCCACGCCAGCGTCGCGCCGTAATAGCCGATCGCGTTGTGTATCTGCGTGTCGGTGGAGGTGTAGAACGCGGAGGAATCGGTGGGGTGATACGTGACGATAGCAGCAGCGAAACTGATCCCGACCGCCACGATGACGATCCCGGCCAGCTCCCCTCCCCGCCTGCTGCGAAAGAATTCCAGTAGCTGCATCCCCAACACACACTCCCAGCTAACGCGAGAGTGTAACAGGATAGCCTCTTAGCCTCCTAGCCTCCTGGCATCCCAGGCTTTCTCGGAAGCTTGGAGGCCAGCAGGCTCGGAGGCTAGAGATTGATCACCGCTCCGCGTCCATCATGAATCTCATCCGACGGATCGGGCATCCAGATGCGCCACAAGTAGTCGAGGGCAATGGCGACTCCCTGTCGTTCGCGCATCGTTGCGATCATCGGAACGAAGAGCGCGACGAAGAAGAGCGTCGCGAAGACCCAGCTGGTGGAGCGATATCCAAAGTACAGCGCGACGATGCCGAAGAAGATCGGGATGCGGTCGGTGATGATCACGAACATCCAGATGTCGCCGTAGTTGCGAAGATAGAGGACGCCGCAGACGGGACAGCGCTCGTACGGTTTGATCCAGCGCACGAACAGCGGGCCTTCACCGCAGCGCGGACAGCGGCGCCGCCATCCGCGACGGAGGACAGCCCAGAAATAGTTGCGCGGTGACGCAGTTACGCGGTTGCGCAATGGACCTCTGACATGGCCGCGCAACCGCGTGACCGCGCGACTGCGTAACCCCGCTCGCTCAAGGATTGACGTTGACTTCCGCGAACATGTTCGTGTGTCCGATGCCGCAGTCGGAGTTCGTACAGATGATCACGTACTGTCCCTTCTTCGACATCGTGACGGTCCGCTCGACCGGTGTCGTGAGGAGTCCGCTGATCGCGAGAATCGAGATGCCGTCGGGATCGAAGATCTCGAATCCGTGCTCGGCGGAGCCCGCGAGTTTCGAGATGAGGAATTTCACGACGTCTCCCTGCTTGATCGACTCCGAGATCGTCACGTTGTAGGCGAAGTCGCGCGCGACGACGGTGACGGTCTTCTGCTGCGGCGTCACCACCACGTCCTGACCGCTGTCGGCGTTTGCGGCGATGTAGGTCTGGTCGGTCGATCCGTTGTCGACGACCGATCCGTACGCGAGGATCGACTGATCGGATGTGAAGCTGATCCACGAATCCGACAAATCAGCAGTGTCGTTGCCGAAGTACGCGGTGATGTTGCTCGGTCCGAGGACGCCGTACGGCTGCAGGTCCTCCGTCTTCGTGGCGACGGCGACATTGTTCTTGTCGAACAGTCTCCACGTCACGTGCGCGGTGCTCGTCGTCGTGTTCGCGGCGCCGACGTTGGTGCGGAACTTCGCGTTCGACTTCAGCTGCAGGATCACGCCTTTCTTCAACGCCTGCGAGACCTCGACGCCCTGCAGAAATTGTCCGGTGCTGCACGGCAGCGACGCGCCGGGAACACAGACGCTCGTGACCGCATACACGCGCTCGGTGACGACGAAGTCGTCAGGGCAGACGAAGCGGATGCCGCCGACGTCGGCGCGATGCAGGGTGTTGAACACGATGTCGTCGAGGATTTTCTGCGTGCGCTTCGTGACGGTGAACGTCGTCGCCGTCTCGGCGGAGTTGTTGATGTTGCCGCGCGGCAGGTAGTACGCCTGCACGGTGATGTCTTTGTCGTTGGGGTTGAATACGCGCGCGTCGCTGAAGAAGACGCCGTTCGCGGTTCCGCTCGCGGTGAGCCAGATCTCTTTCGCGAACGCGGACGTGGTCAAAACGAGAATCGCCAGTAGAAGCGGCAGCCGCCGTTGCATGAATGTCCTCCGGTGGATGAGACGCAATGATTACATAGACGTGTACATCGTCAGTATCCCGGCGGCCCCGGTCCGTCCGCGGTCTCCACGACGATGCTGCCGACCATGCTGGTGTGGCCGGTGCCGCATGAAGAGTTCGTGCAGACGATGAAGTACGTGCCGCGCTTCGGGATCGTGACGATGCGCTCGACCGGCGTCGTGCTCAGAGGAGCGTTGATCGTGATGAGGGGCTCACCGTCGGGATCGTACAGCTGGAATCCGTGCTCCGCCGAGCCGGCCACTCTCGAGATGATGAACTTGACGATGTCGCCGGAGCGAAGCTCGGCGGAGACGACGATGCTGAACGCGAAGTCGCGCGCAACGACCGTCACAGTCTTCGACGTCTCCTGCGGCGGGTTGTTGTCGGTGCCCGTCGTTCCGCTGTCGGCGTTCGCGGCGATGTAAGTCTGATCGGTCGATCCGTTGTCGACGACCGATCCGTACGCGAGGATCGGCTGGTCGGACGCGAAGCCGATCCACGCATCGGTCAGATTGGCGGTGTCGTTGCCGAAGTACGCGGTGATGTTGCTCGGACCGAGAACGCCATACGGCTGCAAATCCTCGGTCTTCGTTCCGACGACGGCGTCGTTCTTGTCATACAGCTTCCACGTCACGTGCGCGGTGCTGGTCGTCGTGTTCGCCGCGCCGATGTTCGTGCGGAACTTCGCGTTCGACTTCAGCTGCTGAATGACACCCCTCTTCAGCGCCTGCGACACCTCGACGCCCTGCAGAAATTGTCCGGTGCTGCACGGCAGCGACGCGCCGGGAACGCAGACGCTCGTGACGGCGTACACGCGCTCGGTGACGATGAAGTCGTCCGGACAGACGAAGCGGATGCCGCCGACGTCGGCGCGATGCAGCGTGTTGAAGACGACGTCGTCGAGGATCTTCTGCGTCCGCTTCGCGACCGTGAACGTCGTGGCGGCCTCGGCGGAGTTATTGATGTTCCCGCGCGGCAGGTAGTACGCCTGCACGGTGATGTCCTTGTCGTTCGGGTTGAACACGCGCGCGTCGCTGAAGAAGACGCCGTTCGCGGTTCCGCTCGCGGTGAGCCAGATTTCTTTCGCAAAGACAGAGGTTGTAAAAAATAGAAACGTAAGAAGTAATGGCAGCCGCCGGCGCATGCATTTCCCTCCGTGGTCAATGGAAATAATACGCGGTTGCAGGTCGGAGTCAGCGCACGTAACGGTTTCGTCACCGGCGCAAGACGGGCACAGGTGTGCGCTCGGACAGCGCGTATGCCTCGATCTCACCCCATCGCTCTTCGTATGGACGCTGATACGTCGGGATGTCGAGCGCCTGCGCGAATCCGACGCGCACGTGCCGGAAGGCGAACACGCGCAGCGGACGCGATGCGTCGCGATGTCCGCCAAACGTGTAGACCGGCGGTTCGACGGAGTCGAGCTGCTGCGCCTGCTCGGCGTGAATCATTTCGTGATGCCACAACACCGACGGAGCCTTGTGCAGCGTCGATGGAAGGTTCTTCGTCACGCCGGGAAAGACGCCGTACGTCACGCCGCAGTAGAACGCTCCGTTGAGATCGGGATTCGGCCAGCAGGTGCGGTCGCGATCGGTGGCGAGGATGCCGTTGCGAAATCCGAACTGATGAAACTCACGCAGCGCCTGCCCGAAGTCGATCGTCTCGGCGAGTGACCAGTCCATTTCGATACGCGCGATCGCCTCGCGTGCGTACGGCGTCGCGACGCGAACGCGAAACGGACCGACGGTGTATCCGACACGCCCGATCGGATGCTCCCCCGACGTCACGTTCTCCACAACCGACGCCGTCGCGTTCGTGAGCAGCCAGCCGGCGGTCGCACGTCCGCTGCCGGTGATGCGCTTGGCCTGGTAGTAACTCGCGCCTGCGGCCGCGCCGTATGCGAGTTGACGCAGCGCGTCGCGGAACGAATGCACGCGATGCTGCACGAACGCGGACGCCAGCGTGAACACGGGCGTGAGCGCGATGTTGTAGTTGCGGATCTTCGCGCGATCGAGATCGCCGGCGATCACGTTCCGAACGAACAGCAGGAGCAACGCGAGAGCTACGAAGTGGCGGCGCATTCGAGTCGTTAGAGTATCGCCGCGAGCCGTCACTTGGCGCTCAATGCCTTTTATAGCCGATCACGACCTCACCCTTCCGTTTTTTCTGAAGCCTCCGGTTAGGAGTGTCCCAAAGGCACACTCCCTACCCGGAGAGTGGTACCAAGAGAGGACTTTGAAACCCGGCGCGGCGGTGCCAAGGATTGCCGAAGGGCATGGTTCGAGCCGATTCGTCACCAGAACCTCGGAGTGGTGCGCGCCTCTGGCGCGCCTCCCGTCACAAGGCGCGCCGGAGGCGCGCACCACTCCGGCCTGTCTCCCGAGACGACGACTTTGCCCCGCGAGGCTAGGGACTTGATTGGCGTGACAACGGACTTGATCCGCGTGACATCGGGCTTGATCCGCGTGACGACAAACGTTGATTGGCGAGAGAACGAGCTTGCCACGTGCGACAAAATCTTTTGATTGGCGAGACTTGAATCTTGATTGGCGAGACATGAATCTTGATTGGCGAGACTTGAATCTTGATTGGCGAGACATGACTCCTTGCTGCTCGCAACATGGCGCTTGCCTCGCGCGACATGAGGTTTGCCTTGCGAGGCAAACGTCTTGACCCCATACCCATTGAAATTCGCCGCGCGAGGCGAACTCTTGACCACGCGAGGCAAGGGATCTTGTCTCGCCAGGCAATGGGACTCGTCTCGCGCGGCAAAAGTCTTGACTCGCGCATCAAAGATTTTGTCGCGACAATCAAGGGGCCATGTCACGCCAATCAAGGCGTCATGTCACACCAATCAAAAATCTGGTCTTGCGAGGCAAGCGCTCTGAATTGCGAGGCGGAAGTTTTGATCCGTTCTCCCCCCAAGCGGGGAGAAGTGGCAGGCGTCAGAACAGCGCCGGCTCCTGATACGTCCCGAAAACGTCGCGGAACGCGTCGGAGATCTCGCCGACGGTCGCGTAGGCCTTCACCGCGTCGATGAGCAGCGGCATCGTGTTCACGTTCTGGTCGGCGGCCGCGTTTCGCAGCGCCTGCAGCGCGTCCTGCACTTTCTGGTTGTCGCGCGTCGCTCGAATGCGCTTGAGCGATTCGATCTGCTGCCCCGTCGCCGACTCGTCGACGTACAGAATCTCGTACGGATCCTCGGTCTCCATCCGGAACGCGTTCACGCCGACGACGACCTTCTCGCCGGAGTCGACGGCGCGCTGGAACTGATACGACGCGTCCCAGATCTCGCGCTGCGGGAAGCCCGCCTCGATCGCCTCGACCATGCCGCCGAACTGATCGATCTTCTCGATGTAGTCGAAGCAGCCCTGCTCCATCTTGTTCGTCAGCTCTTCGATGAAGTACGAGCCGCCGAACGGATCGACGGTGTTGATGACGCCCGACTCGTGGGCGATGATCTGCTGAGTGCGCAGCGCGATGCGCGCGGCGCGTTCGGTCGGCAGCGCGAGCGTCTCGTCGAGCGAGTTCGTGTGCAGCGACTGCGTGCCGCCGAACACCGCGGCGAGCGCCTGGATCGTGACACGCACGATGTTGTTGTACGGCTGCTGCGCGGTGAGCGAACAGCCGGCCGTCTGCGTGTGGAAGCGAAGCTGCCACGAGCGCGGATCTTTCGCGCCGTAGCGGTCGCGCATCACTTTCGCCCACACGCGGCGCGCGGCGCGGAACTTCGCGACCTCCTCGAAGAGATCGTTGTGCGAGTTGAAGAAGAACGAGAGTCGCGGCGCGAACTCGTCAATGTCGAGTCCCGCACGAACGCCGTACTCGACGTACTCCATGCCGTCGCGCAGCGTGAACGCGAGCTCCTGCAGCGCCGTCGATCCCGCCTCGCGGATGTGATATCCGCTGATGGAGATCGTGTTGTACTTCGGCACCTCGGTCGCGCAGAACTTGAAGATGTCGGTGATCAGCCGCATCGAGGGACGCGGCGGATAGATGTATTCCTTCTGCGCGATGTACTCCTTGAGGATGTCGTTCTGCAGCGTGCCGGAGATCTTCTTCCAGTCCGCGCCCTGCTTCTCCGCGACAGCGAGATACATCGCCAGCGCGACCGGCGCGGTGGAGTTGATCGTCATCGACACCGTGACGTCTTCGAGATTGATCCCGTCGAAGAGCACTTCCATGTCTTCGAGGGTGTCGATCGCGACGCCGCACTTTCCGACTTCGCCCGCGCTGTAATGATGATCGGAGTCGTAGCCGTACAGCGTCGGCAGATGGAACGCGGTCGACAGTCCCGTCTGTCCGTGTGCGAGGAGATACTTGAAGCGCTCGTTCGTCTGCTTCGCCGTGCCGTAGCCCGCGAACTGGCGCATCGTCCAGAGACGTCCGCGATAACCGGTCGGATGGACGCCGCGCGTGTACGGAAACTCGCCGGGATACGCGATCTCGTTGAAATCCTGATCGGCGATCGACAGCGGAGTGCCGAGCGGATTGATCTCCATGCTCGAGACCGTGGTGAAGTCCTTCTTCCACGCCGGCTTCTTCGCGGCGGAGCGTCGCCACGCCTCTTCCTTCGGCTGCACCGCGCGGAGCGCGTCGTCGGAGAAGAGAGTCAGCTGCTCTTCCGACGCGCGGGGCGGCGGCGTGAGGAGGGCGGCGGCGTTGGAAAGGTCGGCTTCGTTGCGGCTCATGTTGTTCCTCGGTTGCGTAACCGGACTCACTAACTATACGTCGGCTTTCTCTTGCCGAGGAACGCGTCGAGCCCCTTCTGCGGCTCGCCGAGGGCGAAGAGACGGGCGAACTCGGCGCGTTCGAGGCGATCGCCACCGCGCGAGCGAATCAACGCGGCGGCGCTGTCGAGTGCCACAACGCTCCGGTGGCGCATCCATTCCTCGAGCCACATTTCTGCTTCGTGGTCGGTGACGTCATCGCACAGGCCGGCGTCTCTCGCCTCGCGCGCACTCATCGCGTTTTGCACATGCAGCGCCTTGCGACCAAGCCGCCACACCGCACCCGCCCACGCTTCCGCCGCGTCGATGTGCAGCGTCGCGTTTTCTTTGAGCACGGCGAAGTCGGCGAACATCAACGCCGCGGCGGCGACGCCATTCACGTCGCCCTCCCCCATCGCAACCACCAACTCGCGACGCCGCACGAGATCATCGAGATCACGGATGTCCGCAACCCTCAGAAAAATCATCAGCGGAAGAAATGCAGGACGCGACTCATCACGCCTTCTTCATGATGCTCGAGCCGCTCCAGCTCGCCTTTGTCGAGGAAGACCCCGCCGCAATGTGCGCACTGATCGACGGTGACGCCGTGCAGTTGGATCTCTTTCAAATCCATCCCGCACTTCGGACACTTCATCCAGTGCAACTGCTTGACGTGCTCCTTCTCGTCGCCGGCCATCTTCGCCGACTGCTCCTGCGCCCACTTCTTGCGGCGCTCCAGCTCCTGCCTCGCAAAGTACTCATCTTCCGCGCGGCTCGGCTTTTCATAGTCGGACATCGCGTGCCTCCTCGGGGGCGGATTCTAACTTGACAAGAGGGGGGTGCCGAGGATGATTGGGGGATGGGAAGGATGATCGAACTCGATGACGATGCCGCGGCGCGACTCGAGGCAGAAGCACGGCGGACGCAGAAGACCGTGGAAGAGCTGGGAAATGACGCGGTGCGCGAGAAGTATCCAACCGCATCAACGATCCGTAAGCCGTTTCGGATCGACGGACCGTTCGTTCGATCGAGACCCGGAATTCAAATGACGCGAGTCGAAGAAGTCCTCGATGAGGTCGAGGGACCGCTTCGCAAGTGATCACGATCGACTCGAACCTGCTGATCTACGCCTACGATCAAGGCAATGAACGTCATTCAGCGGCGCGGCAGTGGTTGGAAACCGTCCTATCCGGCGTAGAGACGATTCTGCTGGCATGGAGCAGCATTCACGCATTCCTGCGCATCACGACCAATGACCGAATCGTGAAGCCGGCTTTCACGATGGAACAAGCAATCGGTCACGTCATGTCATGGCTCAATCAGCCGAATGTGCGTGTCGTCGAGCCCGGCGCGAGGTATTGGGATATCTTTCTGCGACTCGCCCGCGAAGCGACGTTCAAAGGCAACATGGTCATCGACGCTCATCTCGCGGTGCTCGCGATCGAGAACAATGCCACCGTTTGCACCGCCGACAACGACTTCAAACGCTTCCCCGGCGTCCGCGTGATCAATCCCCTCGCCTGATCCCCTTCCTCCCCACCAACAACAACCCCGGCCCAAACGGCAGCCACGCAAAGAGCGCGTCGACCGCGAACACCGCGCGGACGAGATTGACGAGCACGCGCGAACGGCCGGCGCGCGCGACGGATTGGAGCGCAGCGTCTTCGTCGACTTTGCGTCGCGCGCGGCGTTTGTTCATCGGGAGAAGGAACAGCGTGTCGTAGGTGAGGACGACGGGGAATCCCCAGTACGTCGACTTCGCGATTTCGAGGCCGGCGTTTTTGAAGAGCGACTGCAGTTGCGCGGCGGAGTAGCGGCGGCGGTGTTCGAAGTAGACGTCCGACGCGTTCCAGAGACTCTGCAGCGCGGGGACGGTCGCGATGCTCGTGCCTCCGTCGCGGAGGACGCGCGCGATCTCGCGCGCGGCGGAGGCGTCGTCGTCGAGGTGCTCGAGCGTTTCGCCGGTGGTGACGCCGTCGAATGCGCCGTCGAGGAAAGGCATGCGCGTCATGTCGCCGACGATCGCGGGGATCGTCGACGTTCGCTTCACGTGCAGCGCGGCTTCGAACGCGTAGTCGATGCCGACGACGCGGTAGCCGCGCTGCTGCATGCGCCCCGCGAGTTGGCCGAGTCCGATCGCGCCGTCGAGGACGCGTCCGCCTTTCGGAATGCGATCGACTTCACGCACGATCATCGCGAGGCGATGCTCGTGTCGCGGGCCGAACATTTCGGCCTGTGTGCCCCACGCGTGGGTCCCGCTTTTCGTCACCTCGGCGTCGCAAACGCAGTGTTGCTGTCAAATGATCCACACGCGTTTGTGATGCGCACCCAGTAGGCAGCCGTATCGGTGACGGCCGGCGTCGTGAACGTCGCGCCGGTCGCGCCGCTGATCGGCGAGCCCGTCATGCCCGAGTAGCCCGAGTACCACTGGTATCGATACGGAGGACTGCCGAACGGTGTGACGGTGAACTTCGCCGTCTGGCCTCGATCGACGACTTGCGTAATCGGCTGTCCCGTGCCGAGGAGCGCGGGCGGACGACAATCGATGTGCGCGAGGATCGTGACCGTGCGTGACGTGTCCGCTGTCGTCGAATGAATATTCAGCTGGTAGTCGCCTTGCGGCGTCTCCTGACCCGCGAGCACTTTGATGACCGTCGAGAGATTTCCCTGCGCGTCTTTCACGACCGGGCTGAACGTCACGGTCGCGCCGGGGATGCCGTCCGCGGAGAAGTTGTAGGGAATCGAAGGGAAGACGAAGTAGACGTTCGCCGGCACTTCGACCGGCACGTCGTAGTTGAGGAAAATCTCGCTCTGCAGCGGCACGATCACCGGCGCGGTCGTGCCGGCGATGCCGCCCTCGGCGAGAAAGACCGCAGAGTCCAAGATCCCGTCACCCGTATCCGCGATCGCGATCTTGATGTGATGCGTCACGTTCGGCTCGACGTCGGAGAAGGCGAACAGCAACGTCGTGTAACCATCGAACTGCGTATCGCCGCCGCCCTCGTTGTCGCGATAGAACTCGGTGTTGCGGAGGTGATTGATCGAGTCGATGGTGACGCGCTTGTCCGAGCCCGGCGTGATGGCGATGTTGTGGCCGTCGAAATAGAACGCGAACACGTCGTTGAATCCCTTGTCGACGAATTCGCGGTATTCCTCCGACGCGAAGACGTAGCTGATGGTGAAGAAGACGGTCTTCGTGACGACGTCGAATTCGAGGGCCGCGGCATCGTGCGTGGTGTTCGGTGCGACGATGGCGTCGAGCTGGGCATCGCCGGCCAGGCCGAGGTCGGTGCCGGCGCCTTCATCGTCATTCGGCCCAACGGCCGTCGCGACGTCGCCGCTGCTGATGATCACGCCGCTCGGGACGCCGAGATTGCCGCCGGTAAACGTGCCGAAGGCTTTCGTCGAACCGGTCAGTTTGACATTGGAGATCACCGTACCGGGGCCGGTCAGCTTGGCCGCTAGGTCGGCCGAAGTGACGCCTTGCTCGACGCTCTTCGTCGTCATCAACGAGAACGCGGGCGTCGCCCACAGCACCACCAGCGCGGCGACCACGAATGACATTCGCCTCTGCATCTTGCACCTCCGCACACCGCCTCGCGAATGAACCGGGGAAGGAAAAAAGCTTAGCACAAGGGGGTGTGCAGGGGGGAAAGCAGAAGGCAGAAGGCAGAAGGCAGAAAGCAGAAAGCAGAAAGCAGAAAGCAGAAAGCAGAAAGAGATTACTTCTTTGTCGGGGTGGGAGGTGGGGCGGGTTTGGGTGCGTGTGGGAGGGAGAGGCCGAGTTTACTCAACTCGGACAGCTGCCGAATGCGGACGGTGACGGCGCGCTCGGAGTAGTTGACGTTCATGATTCGAGCTTCTTCACATCCGAACCCCGATTCTATCCCTCCAAAATCTCCCGCAGCGCCGAAGGCGCGTGGTCGAGAGCTTCGTTGAGGCGATCGGCGTCCTTGCCGCCCGCTTGCGCGAGGTCGGGTTTGCCGCCGCCTTTGCCTCCGACGATCGGGGCGAGTTTGCCGATGAGGGTGTTGGCCTGGACGCGATCCAACAGGTCCTTCGTGACAGCGGTTAAGAGCGTTACCTTTCCATCCGTGGCGCTGCCGAGGACGACGACTCCGCTTTTGAGTTTGCCGCGGAAAGTGTCGGCGAGGTTGCGGAGGTCGCCGCCGCTCATATCATCAAAGCGACCCTTGAGCAGTTTGACGCCATCGACATCAGATGTCTCAGTTGCGGTCGCGACGCCGAACTGCTGTTGGTTCTCAAATCCGACAGCTCGTGTCGCTATTGTCGTTTTCAGCTGCTTGATTTCCTTGTCGAACTGCTTTTGTTTTTCAAGCAGCTGGCGCTGGAGCTCTTCGACGTTCGTCTCGAGCCGGTGGAAGTACGCGAGCGCGCCGCGGCCGGTGAGCGCTTCCATGCGGCGCACGCCCGCGGCAATCGATCGGTCGCTGACGATCTTGAAGAGGCCGATGTCGCCGGTGCGGTTGACGTGGCAGCCGCCGCAGAATTCGCGCGAGTAGTCGCCGGCGGCGACGATGCGCACCTGCTCACCGTATTTCTCGCCGAACATTGCGACCGCGCCGCTCTTCTTCGCCTCTTCGATCGGCATGACCGTCTTCGTCACTTCGAGGTTCGCGCGGATCTTCTCGTTGACCGCGTCCTCGATCGCCTTCGTCTGCTGTTCGGTGAGCGGCTGGTGATAGGTGTAGTCGAAGCGCAGGCGATCGGGCGCGACGAGCGAGCCGGCCTGCTGAACGGTCGGTCCGAGGATGTCCTTCAGCGCTTTGTGGAGAAGATGTGTGGCCGTGTGATTCGCGGTCGTGTCGAGTCGCTGCGGCACCGGCACTGATGCGCGAACGGTTGCGTTCAACGGCAGCGAGCCTTCTTCGACGCGCACGCGCGACACGATCACGTCGCCGACCGGCTTCTGCGTGTCGAGCACGGTTGCACGGCCGGCAGGCTGAGAGCCCGCCGCTCCACCCCATTCGAGCGTTCCGGTGTCGCCGATCTGCCCGCCCGACTCCGCGTAGAACGGCGTCGGCGACAATACGACATCGCCTTCGCTGCCGTGATGAATGGCATCGCGCTGTTCGCCGTCGACGACGATCGCCTTCACCTCGGACGGCACATCGCTGTAGCGCTCGTATCCGACAAATTCAACGCTGCCGGATGCGATCGACGCGAATACTTCGACGTCCGTCGCCTGAAATTTCGAGCTCGCCTTCGCCTTCTTGCGCGCATCGGCCATCATCACTTCGAAGCCTTGGCGGTCGAGCGTCACGCCTTCCTCCTCGGCCATCTCGGCGATGAGGTCGATCGGGATGCCGTAGGTGTCGTAGAGGCGGAAGATCTCCGCGCCGCCGAGGGTGGTCTCGCCGCGACGCCTAACCTCGTCAAGCACTTGACCAACGCGCTCCATGCCGGTTGTCAGCGTGCGAGAGAAGCGTTCTTCTTCCGCCTCCAGCGTCTTGACGATGGCTTCGCGCCGCTCGCGCAGATCGGGATACGCGCTTCCCATCGACTCGATGACGGAGTCGACAAGATGCGTCAGCAGCACGGCGTTCGGTAGCTTGCGTCCGAAGCGGATCGCGCGGCGGATGATGCGGCGCAAGACGTAGCCGCGCCCTTCGTTCGACGCGATCACGCCGTCGGTGATGAGGAACGTCGCGGCGCGCGCGTGATCGCAGAGGACGCGCACCGCGGTGTCGAGATCGTCCTCCATGTCGCCGCGATACGTGTAGCCGGCGACTTCTTCGACGCGGCGCATGATCGCGCGGAACAGATCGGTGTCGTAGTTCGTCCCCGCGTTCTGGAGTACGAGCGCGAGTCGCTCGAGCCCCATGCCGGTGTCCACCGACGGCGCGGGCAGCGGATGGAGCACGCCGTTCTCGTCGCGGTTGTACTGCATGAAGACGAGGTTCCAGACTTCCATCGTGTCGTCGCCGGCCCCGTTCACCAGCTCCGGCACATTGCGCGACAGATCCTCGCCGCGGAAGTAGTGAATCTCCGAGCACGGTCCGCACGGGCCGGTGTCGCCCATCTGCCAGAAGTTGTCTTTGCGTCCGAAGCGCAGCACGCGCGAGGGGTCCGCGCCGGCCTTGATCCAAAGCTGCTCCGCTTCTTCGTCCGCCGGCACGTTGTCGTCGCCTTCGAACACGGTGAACCAAAGGCGCTCGGTGTCGAGGCCGAAGACGTTGACGAGCAGGTCCATCGCGAACTTGATCGCGTCTTTCTTGAAGTAGTCGCCGAACGAGAAGTTGCCGAGCATCTCGAAGAACGTGTGATGGCGCGCGGTGCGGCCGACGTTCTCCAGGTCGTTGTGCTTGCCGCCGGCGCGGACGCATTTCTGCGAGGTCGCGGCGCGGTTGTAGTCGCGCTGCTCGCGGCCGAGGAAAACGTCCTTGAACTGATTCATCCCCGCGTTGGTGAAAAGCAGGGTCGGATCGCCCGCGGGGACCAGCGAAGAGCTGGGCACGCGGCGGTGGCCGTTGTTCTCGAAATACTCGAGAAATTTTTCACGGATTTGATTGGTCGTGAGCAACCGTGGTCTCCTGTGCTGCTCCGTCATCCTGAGTCGGCGAAGCGCGACGAAGGATCTCAAAATGCGACTGCCTGCAATTTTGAGATCCTTCGCCGTCTTCGCGGCTCAGGATGACGGAGCTTTCAATTCGCGGACAACGTCCGCAACGAGCGCGGCATCGTAACCCTGCTTCAACAGATACGCGCGCAATTTGTTTCGCTCCCATCCTGCGCGGCGCTGCACGATTGCGCGGATCTGCTCGCGCTCGAGTTCGGGGTCGATATTCTCTTTCACCGCACGCGCCGCGACCTCGTCATCGACGCCCGCCGCGCGAAGCTCGAGCACGATCCGCTTCGCCCCGATGCGTTTGCGCGAGCGCGTCCGCGTGAACGCACCGGCGAAGCGCTCGTCATCGAGCCACTTCTCGTCGCGCAATCGCGCGATCGTCGCGTCGATGATCGCCTTCTCGAATTTCTTGCGCTGCAGTTTGCGGCGCAGCTCCAGCTCGCTGTTGAAGCGATAGCCGAGGATGCGCAGCGCGGCGACGTAGGCGCGTTCAGCGTCGGTCATGGATGGTCGCGCAGTTGCGCGGTCGCGCAGTTACGCGGTTTTTCCTTCCGCGCAACCGCGCGACCGAGCAACCGCCTAACCGGAATCATTTGCCCACGAACGACAACAGCGCTTTGCCGACGTCGGTGTTGTCGATGTAGCCGTGGAACGTTTCCGCACCGGGGCCGAACGCGAACAGCGGGATCGACGTGCCGGTGTGCTCGACGCTCGACCACTCGATGCGCCAGCGGTGTTTGTCGCGCGTCTGGAAGATGCGCAGGCCGCCGGTCTCGTGATCTCCGACGGCGATGACGAGCGTGTCGCCGTGCGCGCTGGCGAAATCGAGCGCGACGCCGAGGGCCGCGTCGTACTGCGCCAGCGCCTTGCGCAGATTGTCGGTGCGGTTACTGTGGCTCGAGGAGTCGATGCCTTCTTCCTCGATCAGCAGAAAGAATCCGTCCGGATCCTTGCTCAGTTTGTCGATCGTCCACTTCGCGAGCACGGCCAGCGGCGCGGCCGGATCTTCGAGATCGTCGTCCTGCCGCTGCATCACGCCGAGGACGCGCGGCGCGGTGGTGGCCTGCAGTTCGGCGAGACCTTTGGCCATCACGCGATTCGCGGCTTTCAGCTCGTCGGGCGTCGGGAGCGGCGCCGTGCCGCGCTCGTCGATGCCGCCGCCGATGATGACGTCGGTGCCGCTCGCAACCATCTGCTTCGCGATCGACGCCGCTTCTTCGTATCGCTCTTTCGCATGCGCTGCAAAGGCCGCAGGCGTCGCGTCCCAGAAGTCCGTCGTCGTGACGAGTCCCGTCGCTTTTCCGTTCGCATGCGCGACTTCGACGACGGTCGTGCGCGGCGTTCCGTCCGGAGCGACGCTGATCGCGTGGTAATTCGCTTTCTCGCCCGTTGCAAATGCGGACGCGGCGGCACCGGAGTCCGTGACGGCTTCATCGGCGCAGTACGTCGACATGAATGCGGCCTGCGGCATGCGCAGCAGCTGCAGTTTGTCGCCGAGGAGCCAGCGCGCGGCGGTGACGTGCGCGGGACCCATGCCGTCGCCGACGACGAGGATGACGTTCTTCGGCCTGGGAGTGGTGCGCGCCTCCGGCGCGCCCTTGGACGGAGGCGCGCCCGAGGCGCGCACCACTCCAGCGGCGAGAAAGAGAAGGCAAATGATTCGTCGCATCAGAGAGTGTTCGAGAAGTCGAACGGCGACTCGTCGCCAAACGGATCGTCGCTCTGTCCACTGACGGTGAGCTTCGCATCCATCTCGTCCTTGGCCTGGTCGGAAGTCGACTGGATGCCGGAGAGCTTGAGGCGGAACTCGTCGGGATTCGACGCGCGGCGCAGCGCTTCATCGAGCGTGATCAGTCCATTCTTGTAAAGGATGTACAGCGACTGATCGAACGTCTGCATGCCGTACTGCGATGTGCCGGCGGAGATCGCGTCCTTGATGAGCTTCGTCTTTTCCTTGTTCTCGATGCAGTCGCGGATGTACGCGGTCGAGATGAGGACTTCGGCCGCGGGCACGCGTCCGAGTCCGTCGGCGCGCGGCAGGAGGCGCAGCGAGACCACGGCTTTCAGCACGGCCGCGAGCTGCAGGCGGATCTGTTTCTGCTGGTGCGGCGGGAAGACGGAGATGATGCGGTTGACCGTCTCGGTCGCGTCCATCGTGTGCAGCGTGGAGAGCACGAGGTGGCCCGTTTCCGCGGCGGTGAGCGCGGTCTCGATCGTTTCGTAGTCGCGCATTTCGCCGACGAGAATGACGTCGGGATCCTGACGCAGCGCGCTGCGCAGCGCCTGCGAGAACGACTTGGTGTCGACTTCGACTTCGCGCTGATTGACGATCGATTTCTTGTCGCGATGCAGGAACTCGATCGGGTCCTCGACCGTCATGATGTGTTCAGTGCGATGCGCGTTGATGTAGTCGATCATCGCGGCCAGCGTGGTCGATTTGCCGGAGCCGGTGGTGCCGGTGCAGAGGATCAGCCCGCGGCGCTCTTCAGCGATCTTCTCGAGCACCGTCGGAAGCATCAGCTCGCGGATGGACAGGATCTTGACCGGAATGACGCGCAGGACCATGCCGACGGTGCCGCGCTGTTGAAAGATGTTGCAGCGGAAGCGGCCGAGGCCGGGGACCGAGTAGGCGATGTCGATCTCGTAGTTGTTCTTGAATTTTTCTTTCTGGCGCGAAGACATGATCGAGAACGCCATCGCGATCGTGTCTTCCTGCATGAGGCGCTTCAGCTCGACGAGCGGAACCAGCTCGCCGTCCACGCGGATGACCGGATGCGATCCGACTTTGACGTGCAGGTCGGATGCGCGGCGCTCCGCGGCAATCTTCAGCAAATCATTGATATGCAAGGGTCACCTCGGCAGTTATGCCCGGAATTCTAGCTCGAATCCGAGCGCGGCGGCTTGTGACGCAGGGCACGGTGGAAATCAGAAAGCAGAAAGCAAAAAGCAGAAAGCAGAAATGGAGGGCAGCTTCTGTGGAGCGGCGCCCGCTTCGGGCGTCGGTACTCGTGACGACTCGGCGGCCGAAGCGGCCGCCGCTCCACAGAGCGCTCCGCCATCCGCCCTCCATTTCTGCTTTCTGCTTTCTGATTTCTGCTTTACTAGCACGCGTGACGGAACTCACGTTGCGCTACCTCATCGACGTTCCTTCGAAGTGTCCGGACACCGAGCCGATGCCGACGATCATCCTCATGCATGGCCGCGGCGCGGACGCGCACGACCTCCTCGATCTCGCGCCGATGCTCGACGTCGCGCCGGGCTGCCGTTTCATTCTTCCCAACGCGCCGCGCGCGTGGGAGGCGGCGCCGGGGATGCGTTTCGGCTTCACGTGGTTCGACGGCTGGCCACCGGAATCGGAGTCGGTCGCCGCGTCGCGCGAAGCGCTCTTGAAGTTCATCGACGAAGTGAAAGAGCGCTATCCGACGTCCGCGCTGATCCTCGCCGGCTTCTCGCAGGGCGCGATGATGGCGCTCGAAGTGGGACTGCGGACCGAGGTCGCCGCGATCATCGCGATGAGCGGCGGATTGTACGAGCCGCATCTGCCGGAGAAGACATCACCGCGACCGGTGTTCATCGCGCACGGCACGATGGACGACGTCGTATCAGTCTCGTACGGCCGCCGCGCCCGACTCGTGCTCGAAGAGCTCCGGTTCGACGTCGACTATCACGAGTATCCGATGGGGCATCAGATCGTGGTGGAGGAGATCGAAGCAGTGCGCGCGTTCCTTACGAGGCTCATAGGCTCATAGGCGCAGGGGCTCATAGTTTCGTTTCTATGCGCCTATGAGCCCGTGCGCCTCTGCGCCCGTGCGCCTCTGCGCCTGCTTGTCGGTTCCCTTACGAGGCTCCTGGGCTCATAGACGCACAAGCTCATAGATTTCTCTATGCGCCTATGAGCCTGTGCGCCCATGCGCGTGCTTCTCGATCCATTCGTTCGTTCGCGCCTCCAACACCGACATCGGCAGCGGTCCCGCGCCCAGCACCTGATCGTGGAATGCGCGGATGTCAAATTTTTCGCCGAGCGCTTTCTGCGCGCGCGCTTTCAGCTCCTTGAATTTCAGCTCGCCGATTTTGTAGGCGAGCGCCTGCGCGGGCCAGGAGATGTAGCGGTCGATCTCCTGTTCGATGTCGTGCATCGGCTTCGAGGAGTTGGCTGCGAAGAAGTCGATGGCCTGCTGGCGCGTCCACCGTTTCGTGTGCATGCCGGTGTCGACGACGAGCCGCACGGCGCGCCACATTTCGTACGTGAGTTGACCGAATTTCGAGTACGGATCGGTGTACAAGCCGAGGTCCGCGCCGAGGGATTCGGCGTAGAGGCCCCACCCCTCGGAGAAGGCGGTGAAGCCGCTGTAGCGGCGGAAGCGCGGCACTTGTTCCTGCTCCTGCGCGAGCGCGATCTGCAGGTGATGTCCGGGCACGGCCTCGTGCAGCGTCAGCGCTTCCATCTCCCACTTCGGACGCGACTTGAGATCGTACAGATTCGCGTTCATGTAGCCGGGGCGGTGCACGTCGGGCGAGCCGGGCTGGTAGTACGCGGTGGTCGTCGTCTTCTCCGAATACGCGGGGACGGGAATCACGCCGTACCACGTGCGCGGCAGCTTGCCGAAGAGTCTCATCAGCTCGGGATCGATGCGCTTGGCGATGTCGCGGTAGCCGCGCAGCAAATCCTCGCGCGTGGTGTAGAAGAACTGCGGATCGGTGCGCAGGAACGTGAGGAACTCGGCGAACGATCCCTTGAAGCCGGTCTGCGCGATGACCTTCTCCATCTCCGCGCGGATGCGCTTCACTTCCGACTGCCCGAGCTCGTAGATCTGATCGGGCGTCATGTCGGTCGTCGTCATCACGCGGACGCGGTTCGCGTACCACTCCTTCCCGTTCGGCAAGTCCGTCCACGCGATCGTCGCGCGCGTCTTCGGGTAGTACTCGTCGACCCAGTAGTCGTGCAGCTTGCGGATCGCGGGGAAGAAGTCTTTCTGCAGCGCGTCCACCGCGGCTTTCTGCAGCCGCTCCTGGTCCCCCGCCGAAATCGTGGACGGAAACTTCGCAAAGACGGTTTGATAAATCGGCGATTTCGTCGGATCGTCGCTTAGCTGATTGGCGATGTTCTCGGCGATGTGACCGCTGACTTCGCGCGCGGGCATGAGGCCCGCGGCCATGCCGCGTTTCATCAGCGCGATCGTGTCGTCGACCGCCTTCGGATACGCATGGATGCGCGCGAGAAAGTTCTCGTAGTCCTTGACGGTATCGTGCGGCACACGCAGCGCGAGCTCGCTCAGTTCCTCGAAGACGCCGCCGCGTGCGGTGATCGGCATCAGCTCCGAGGGGAAGCGGGCGCCTTCGACGGAATTGCGCGCGCGCAGAAGAAAGAGGTCGTAGTTCAACCGATCGGATTCACTCAACTTCGCGCGATCGACGCCTTCGATCCGCTGCAGCACGTCGCGGTCGTGCGCCTTCCGCCGCTCGAACGACTCCGCCGTCCGTTCGTGCAGCTTGTCGTCGAAGCGATGATCGCCGGTGTTGGTCGCGAACTCGGGCGAGTCGCGCAGACTCCATTCCCAGTCGTCGTCGAAGATCTTGTAGAGCTTCTCCGTTTCGGTTTGCGCGAAAAGCGAGAGCGTGAACGCGAGGCAGAGAAGGACCGGCAGCGCTCGTTTCATTGGTTGGATTCTAGAGCGCGGCCATTCCCGATGTGGGTTCTCTTTTTGCAGCCCGTAACGAATCGCAGTCGCCGGGAGGTGGAGGAATGCAACGAGCCGTTGCCCTGGCAGTTCTCGCAGTGCTGCTCTCCGGTCGCGCGATGGCGGCAAGCCGTTCCTGGACCGGCACCATCGACGCCAACTGGTCCAATCCGCTGAACTGGAGTCCTCCGGCCGTCCCTGCGGCGGGCGATGACCTGACCTTTCCGGCTGCCTCGCCGCACCGCAACGTCCTTTTCGACTTGCCGTCCGGCACCAGCGTTGGATCGATGACGTTCCTCGGCGATTACAGCTTCGCCGGCAACGCGATGAGCATCGACGGCGCGGTCGACGTCAACGGTCGAACGATCTCTTTCGCCTCTTCGAGCGTCTTCAATGGACCGCTGAGCGGCGCCGGAACGGTCAACGCGGCGAGTCCGGGATCGTCGTTCATCGGCGGCGGATCCTTTTCGGGCACGATCGAAGGCTACGCGTACGTCAGTGGCGTGTATCCGAATGCGACGTTCCACGGCGCGTGGCTCACCGGCATCGGAACGCTCGGCGCCGTCACCGCCGGCGAACTCAGTCCCGGCCGATGGAAGCCGGGCGTCGCCAGCGATCCGCACGACGCGTGGTGGATGTACAGCGGACCGCTCACGATCACGTCGCACTACGCGATCGACATCCAGCCGGAAGGCAACCTCGAGGAGGTCTTCGTGACCGGCCCGGTCTCGATCGCCGGCACCCTCACGGTGACGATGGCAGGGCTGTGGCCGCCGAGCGACGGTATGCGTTTCCCGATCATCGACAACGACGGCAGCGATCCGGTGCAGGGGACGTTTTCGGGACTACCGGAAGGAGCGACGATCGCCGCCGGGAAGTACACGTTCACGATCAGCTATCACGGCGGCGACGGCAATGACGTCGTGTTGACCGCGGGCAAGCCAACAAAAACATGGATCGGATCGAACAGCGACAAGTGGTCGGATCCGGCGAATTGGCAGCCGCAGGGAGTGCCGTCGGCCGGCGAGCCGCTGCTCTTCCCGCCCTGCTGTTATGCGCGCGAGCAGTCGACCAATGACCTGCCGGCCGGCTTCAACCCCGGCACGCTGACGTTCAACCGTAACTACACGATCGGCGGCAACCTTCTGACGCTCACGAACGACCTCGATTTCGTGAACGCCGGTTTCACGGGCAGTCTCGTCTGCAACGCGCCGCTGAAGCTCGGCAACTCGATTCGCGTCGATCAAGCCGAGTCGTCGATCTTCAACGGCTCGATCGACATGAACGGCAACACCTTAACCGTCACGAGCCGTAATGCGCGATTCCTCGGCGCGATCAACGGCAACGGCGCGATCGCCGCGCCGGGCAACGGCATCTCGCTCGAGAGCAGCGGCTCGTTCAACGGGCCGATCAGCGGAGTCGTGAACGTCACCGGCTCGTATCCGAACGCCACGGTGAACGGTCCGCGCGTGAGCGGCGAAGGAACGCTCGGCGCCGTCACTGCCGGGACTGTTTCGCCGGGCTCGTGGACTCCGAGCAATGACGCCGAGGCGGGAGGGCCGCCGCATCAGACGGCGACGCTGAAGACGGGTGCGCTGTCGATCTCGGCGAAGTACATCGCCGACATCGATCCCGTCAGCGCGACCTCGGATCGTGTCGACGTCACGGGAAGCGTCTCGCTCGGCGGCACGCTGCAGCTGTTCTTCATCAATCCCCCCTCGCCCGGGCAATCGTGGACGCTGATCGACAACGACGGCAGCGATGCGGTGAGCGGGGCGTTCAGCGGCCTTCCGGAAGGAGCGACGTTCAGCAACGGGTACGGCACGAACCGGACCCTTCACATCACCTACAAAGGCGGTGACGGCAACGACGTTGTGTTGAGCGCCGTCGGAACTACCAGCACATCAGCCACGACCACGACGATCGCGCAGGATCGCGACACGACGGAATGGCACCAGCCGGTGACGTTCACGGCCGTGGTGACCTCGGCGAACGGCGTCCCGACCGGCGTCGTCCGGTTCCTCGACGGCTCGACGACGCTCGCCTCCGTGCCGCTGCAGAACGGCACCGCCAGCTGGACGACGAACGCGCTTGCCCTCGGCGATCACTCGATTACCGCGTCGTACGCCGGCAACAATTCGTTCAGCGCGAGTTCCTCGACGCCGCTGGTGCACCACGTCGTCAAAGGCAATCCTCACCTCACGATCACGTCTTCAATGACGCATGCCGCGTACGGCGACAGCATCCCCTTCGCCGTCTCGGTCGAACGCGACGCGGGCGGCAGTGTGTCGCTAACGATCGATCACGCCTCCGTCGGAACGGCAACGCTCGCCGGCGGAAATGCGACGATCACCGTTCCGCTGATCACCGCGGGACCACACCTCGTCGAGGCCGCGTATTCGGGCGATGCTGCGTTCAGCGCCGCGACGGCCGCCACTTCGCTGACCGTCGAGAAGGCGGTGACCACCCTCACCGTCAATTCACCGGTGAACCCGTCGCCGTCCGGCGTCGCCGTCACATTCAACGTGCAGGTCGTCGCGGCCGCGCATCCGTCGATGACACTCGACGGCACCGTATACGCGACGAGAGACGGCCGGATCGTCGCGCAGGCGCCGCTCGCAGGCAGCTCGGCCGCGCTGAATGTCGGCGCGCTGCCCGGCGGCGACCATGCACTCACCATTTCGTACGCGGGCAACAGCAACTTCGAGCGCAGCAACAAGAATCTGATGCAACACGTCGCCGAGCCGGCGCTGTCCATCGCGAATGCCACGCTCGCGGCCGGGAGCGAGTCACGCAACGACTCGATTCAGGTGAAGCTCTCCGCGACTTCGGCGCTGGTCGTCAGCGTCAACTACCGCACGATCGATGAAAGCGCCATCGCCGGCGCCGACTACATCGCTGCGCAAGGAATGCTCACGTTCCAGCCCGGCCAGACGTCCGCGACGATTCCGATCGGCATTCTCGGCAACGCCGCCGCATCCCAGCGGAGTTTCGCGATCGAGCTGGCGAATCCGAACGGTGCATCCATCGCCGGGCCGCGCGCGACCGTCACGATCGCCCGCGACGCCAAGCCGGCGTATCGCACGCCGGTCGACTACAGCTATGAAATGATCGACGGCGTCCCGCTCCGCGCCACGTTCTACGCGCCGGCGAACGGCGACGGCCCGTGGCCGCTGATCGTCTGGGTTCCGGGCAACTCCGCCTACGACGCCGCCGGCGACGTCACCGCGGTTCGGGAGACCGCACGCGGCTATGCCGTCGCGAGCGTCGCCTATCGTCCGGTTTCAGCGGCGCCGTTCCCCGCGCAGCTCGACGATCTCATCGCCGCCGTGGACTGGCTGCGCGCGAACGCATCCACGCTGAACATCGATCCGAAGCGCGTCGCCGCCTGGGGCGCAGGCGCGGGCGGACACCTCGCCGCGCTCCTCGGCACGCGCCGCGGCGTGCAGGCCGTGATCGACTGGAGCGGCATCGCCGATCCCGCAACGCTGCAAACCGACGCCCTCGGCTGCAGCACGATCGACTGGAACGCCCCGACGTCGCCCGCGGCACTGCTGATCGGCTGCTCCCCCGCCGATTGCCCCGACTCCGCGGCCGCGGCCGCGCCGGCGCGCTACGCCCGCCGGGGAAATCCCCCGATGCTCCTCATGCACGGCAGCGCCGACTGCTTCATCTCACCGGCGCAGTCGGAGAACCTCTACGGCGCGCTGACTCACGCCGGGGTCGACGCGACCTTGCACACGATCGACGGCATCGACCACGACAGCTCCTTCTGGTCGTCCGACGGCGCCTTCGCCGAGGTCGAGAGCTTTCTCGAACGGAGCCTCAAGCCCGGAGGGACGCGAGGGAGGGCGGTGCGGCACTGATCGACGGCGATCGCCATGCCGGCGGATATCATCGGAGGCATGGCGAACATCATCGAGACCTCTACACCTCCCAATACTCCGACACCGATCGGGCCCTACAACCACGTGGCCAAAGCCGGTCCCTTTCTCAGCGTCGGCGGGATCGCCGGGATCAACCCGGCGACGGGGCAACTGGCCGGACCCGACGTCTATTCACAGGCCAGACAGATCCTGGAGTCGTTTCGAGTCTGCCTCGAATCAGCCGGCTCGGACCTGCACCATGTCCTCCACATCAATGTCTTTCTGAAATCGATGAGTGACTTCGAAGAAATGAACCGCGCGTATGTGGAAACGATGGGAGATCATCGTCCCGCGAGGACAGTAATCGGCGTGAGCGAGCTTCCGAAACCGGGATTTCTGCTGACGATGAACCTGACGGCAGTGACGCGCGACTGACAGACCAGGTGTTCGGGATGACGGCGTCCGCCGCGCAGGACGAAACACGCAAGCGTTACAAGTCACATCGCGAGGATGACAACGGCGCCTAACGCTGTTCGCAGGTACGTCGTATGTCCCGCGAGCGCTTTCTGCAGTTGCTGAAGTACGCCGTCATCACCTATCTCGGCTGGGCGGGGATGGCTCTGTTCCTCACGACACAGCAGAGGACGATCGGCAGCGCGCGCGGATGGGCGGCGGCGCTTTACACGCCGGACGTCGAGCACTTCACGAGCATGATGGTCTGGGCGCTGGTGACGCCGGTCGTGGTCTACGTGGCGATGCGTCTGCCGATTCAGCGGCCGCACCGGCTGTGGAATGCCATGCTGCTCGTGCTCTTCGGCAGCGTCTTCGCGCTCGGCCGTGCGGTGGTGGACGCAACGATGCCCGCGATCTTTGAAGGTGGCCCGCTCTCGCCCATCAAGTTTCGCCAAATGGTCTTCGCGCTCTTCCACTCGCACTTTTTCTTCTACACCGTGATCGTGCTGGGGACGAACTACGCGCGTCTCCGGCGAGAAGCGGACGAGCGGCGGGACGCCGAGGCGCGGGTCGAGGCGGAGCTGGCGGACGCGCAGCTGCGGCGACTGCGGGCGGATCTGCAGCCGCACTTTCTCTTCAACACCCTCAACGCGCTGGCGACGCTGGTGCACCTCGATCCGGTCGCCGCACGCGAGAGCGTCGGCAAGCTGATCGATCTCCTCGGCGACTCCTTCGAGGCGCGCGACGAGAAATCGGTGGCGCTGCGCGAAGAGCTCGCGTTCGCGTCGCGCTATCTCGACCTGCAGAAACTTCGCTTCGGCGAGAAGCTGCGGACGCACATCGACGTCGCCGATGAGGATCTCCTGAATGCCGCCGTGCCCCGCTTTCTGCTGCAGCCGCTGATCGAAAATTCGATCATCCACGGCGTGCGTAAGAAGACAGAAGGAGGAGCGGTGACGGTGAAGGCCTTCGCCACTGACGGTCTGTTGCACATCGAAGTGCGCGACGAAGGTCCGGGCTGTGATCCGGCCGTTCCGTTCACGACCGGCGGCATCGGCGTGCGGAACACGATGGCGCGCCTCGAACATTTGTATCCGAACCAGGAACAGCTCCGCTTCCGCCGCGACAATCGTGAGTTCGTCGCCGACGTCCGCATTCCATTGAGGTTCGTGGCATGAGCAACGTACGAACACGCGAACTGCTGCGCTTCACGCTGATGCTCCTCGGCGTCTGGTTCGTCTTCGGCGTGTTCAACGCAAGCCTCATCCACCGGCGCGCCCTCGCCACGACGCTGGGCGAGATCGAATGGTTTCCGGTGCTGCAGTTCCAGATGTGCTCCAGTCTCCTGTGGGCGACGTTCACCCCCTTCATCATTGCCATCGCGGACGCGCTTCCGATCCGCCGTCCGCACGCGCTGCGCAACGTGATCCTGCTCATCCTCCTGCTGCCGGCGCTGGGCATCGCTCGCGCCGCGTTGGGCGGCGCGGTCCTCAACCTCAGCGAAGGAGATCGGATCTCGGTGGACATGTTCAAGTTGTCCGTGGCCATCCGAACGCACTCGTACAGCCTGCTGGCGGCGATCATCGTCGGCGCGACGAACATGATGCGGCTGGCGCGAGAGACCGGCGAGAGCGAGCGCCGTCAGATCGCGCTCCGCACCCGGCTGACGCGGATGGAGATGGACTCGCTGCGCGCGCAACTGCAGCCGGAACTGATCTTCCGCATGCTGGAGACCATCGCCGCGGTGATCGAGAAAGACGCGGCATCGGCGGACGCGATGATCGTCACGCTGAGCCAGGTCATCCGCCGCAGTCTCGCCCACGCCGGCGCCGTCCCGCTGGGCGACGACCTCGAGCTCGTCGCGCGCTACGTCGAGCTGCACGCCATGGCCACCGGAAAATCGCTGACCTTTCGTTGCCACGTCGACGACGACCTTCTCGACATCCCGGTTCCCGCCTTTCTCCTGCAGCCGTTCGTCGACGACGCCATCCGCGCGAGCGCGGGGCGCGACGGCGCGGCGATCGAGGTCACGGTGCAATGTCCCGATGACTCCGGCCTGTTGATCGACATCCGGCCGCATGCCGGCGAGATCGTGGAAGCGGCGCGCATACGTCTGCAACGGCTCTTCGGTGCCGAGTTCGTCCTCGACAACGCCGCCATGGCCACCACCCTTCGCATTCCGCTGCTGGAAGAAACCCTGACCGCCTGAAAACCATGTCCATTCGTGCTTTGATCGTTGACGACGAACCGCTGGCCCGCCAGAGAGTGCGGCTCTTTCTGGAGCGGCACCGCGACGTCGAGATCGCCGGCGAATGCGCCGACGGCGAGGAAGTCATCCTCATGGCGCCGCATCTCGCGCCCGACCTCCTCTTCCTCGACGTCGACATGCCCCGCGTCGGTGCCTTCGCGGCACTCGGCGCGCTCGGCGCGGCACAGCGCCCTGCCGTCATCTTCATCACCGCGCACGAGGAGTTCGCGCTGGACGCGTTCGAAGCGAATGCGGTCGACTATCTGGTAAAGCCGTTCTCGCACGAGCGATTCGACCGTGCGCTGGAGCGCGCGCGGCGTTTTCTCGCGCCTGGAAACGAGCCGGAGCCCGAGCCTGCGGCTCCGTCACGGCATCGCGAGCGATTCGCAGTCCGCGTACGTGGACAAGTGATCCTGATCAAGGCCGAGACCATCCAATGGATCGGGGCGGAAGGGAACTACGCGCGCTTGTACACCGGCGCGGAGTCGTTCCTCATCCGCGACTCGCTGCAGAAACTCGAGTCGCAACTCGACCCCAACATATTCGTGCGCGTGCACCGCAGCGGGATCGTGAACATCGAGAAGGTGAAGAAGCTCGTGACCGCCGAGGACGGCGGCTTCTCGATCGTTCTTCAAAACGACGCGTCCGTTTCGCTTGGACCGAGTTACCGCGATCGTCTCGAGAGTTTTCTCGGCCAGAAACTGTGAAGAAGTGAACGTCCGGTAAACGCGAGCAGGGATTCACCACCGCGCTGACCCCCTTCATCACCACGAGCCCGACTCTCATCCCATCGCCATTGCGGTGACTCCGGCGCATCTCTAGTCTCACCTCACTTAGTTCCAAAATCGCGTAGGCCCGCACGCGGTCAGTGAACAGATCAAGGTGATCCAGACATGAGAACGGGTTTCCCCGCTGTGCCACGTGTGTCCTCCGCCCGCCGCTTCACCGCTGCCGTCACGGCCTATTTACTTCTGCTGCAGTTGCTCGTCGCCGGCGGCTTCGCCGTCCCGGCGGCCGCACAGACGCCGCCGCCGAGGACGCCGCAAGCACTCGGTCGCCTCGCGGCGACAGCCTCGTCCCCGACGTACAGCGTCGTCCTGAATGCGCTGACGACCGGCTTCGACGGCATCAGCGGCATCGCCGCGTATGAGCCGACGAACGAGCTGGCCATCGCCTCCGATGCCGCCGGCCACGACTTCGAGTTGATCGCCGCCGACGGCACGCACCGCCCGTTCTCATCCGCGAACGGCGTGGCCAGCAGCGCGCGGATTGCCACGGCACGAGGCGACGGCGCTTTCCGCGCCGGCGAGCTTTTCGCCGCGGCGGGGAATGAGATCGTTCGCGTTTCCGCCGACGGTGCCACTGTGCAGAGCGTCTGGGCGACGCTGGCCGGCGAGACGACGATCACCGCGCTGACCGTCGATCGCACCGGCGCGTTCGGCGGCGACGTCATCGCCGTCACCGCCGCCGGAAACGTGTGGCGCATCAACGCCTCGTCGACGGCGACACGCGTCGCCTCGATCGGCGTTCCCCTCGGCTCGGTCGTCACGCTGGCCAATGATCCGGACCGTCACGGTCCGTGGGCTGGCTGCATCGTCGCCGGCGCCGCGCAGCAGCCGGTGCTCTACGCCGTCACCGCGGCCGGCACCGTCACTCCGCAACAGAACAGCATCGTGGCGCGCGATCTCGCCGTCGTCACGCCGCACGAGAACTTCTTCGGGATCGACAGCGCCGACCGAAAGGTGTGGGGCGCGCCCGCCGACGCGTTCGCGGACGTCATCGGCGACGTGCTCGTCGCCCAGGCTTCGCCCGGAATCCTGCAGCGCATCCATTGGAACGGCACGTCCTTCGAGTCCACCGAAGTCGCGCGCGTGTCGCAGTGGCAACAGATCGTCTTCTCGCCGGCCGCCCTCTCGGAGATCAAGAGCGCGAAAAAGCCGTACGACCGGATCGCCGTCGTCCGTCACGCGCCGCTTCTCAGCAGCGGCCGCGTCGAGGGCGCACTGTGGCAACTCGCGCCGGAGAGCGTGACGCTCGACGGCAACGACGCCATCACTTCCGACCTCCTCGTGCCCGGCACGCCGCAGGTGACAGTCAGCGGCAATCCAACATTCGGCGGCACCATCGAAGGAGCCGGCGAGCGCACGCCGTCCACGCACGCCGTCACCATCACCGGCAGCTCGACGCTCGGCCATCTCATCACCCGCACCGACGCGATGTCCCTCGGCGCCGTCGCGGCATTCACTCCTACCACCAACACGCGCGACGCCGTCCTCACCACGGCCACGGATACGGCGGGCGACTTCGCCACGCTGCGCGACCTGACCATTTCCGGCAAGGCCGCTCCGGTGACCGTGCCGCCGGGACGCTACGGCCGCTTTTCCGCGAGCGGGCGCACGACATTCATCTTCGGCACGGCCGGAGCGACGACGCCGGCCGAGTACGAGCTCGACTCGCTGACGCTCAGCGGCGGCAGCGACCTGCGCATCGCCGGTCCGGTCGTCCTCACGCTCAACAACGGCGCGACGCTCACCGGCTCGACCATCGGCGCAGCGGAGTCGCCGCGGCAGCTCATCGTTCGGCTGGCCGGCGGAGCGCTGCGCATCGAAGGCAAGAGCGTGCTCTACGCCATCGTTCGCGCGCCGCAGTCGACCGTGACGATCGACGGCGGCGGCCGTCTGCGCGGCACGTTGTCCTGCGATCGTCTCGATCTCAGCGGCACCCTGCAGCTCACCGACACCGACATTCCTCCCCCGCCCGTGAACCGTCCGCCGGTTGCCGATGCGGGCGCCGACGCGTGGGTGGTGCTCCCCGATTCGCTGACGCTGCACGGCGCGGCGACCGACGACGGTCTCCCGAACGGCAGCACGCTCGCCACGACGTGGAGCCGCGTCAGCGGACCGGCGGACGTCGCGTTCTCCGACGTGCACTCCCTCTCGCCTGCGGTCACGTTCACCGCTCCCGGCACGTACGTGCTGCGGCTGACCGCGAGCGACACTCTCCTGGCGTCGGCGGACGACGTGACGATCACCGTCGATCCGCCGAACACCGCGCCGGTCGTCAACGCCGGCGCCGATCAGACCATCGCACTGCCCGCGACCGCGACGCTCGCGGGAACAGCCACTGACGACGGCTATCCACGCGGATCGCAGCTGGGCGTCACGTGGAGCGGCCCCGCCGGTGTGACGTTCGCCGACGCGCACGCGACGACGACCATCGCCACGTTCGCCGCGGCGGGCACGTACACACTCCGGCTTACGGCCACCGACGACGCGCTCACCACGTTCGACGAAGTCGTGATCACCGTCGATCCGCAGAATGCCTCGCCGGTCGTCAACGCCGGCGCCGATCAGGCCATCGCGTTGCCAACCACTGCCACACTCGCAGGCACCGCGACCGACGACGGCTATCCGCGCGGATCGCAGCTCAGTGTCACGTGGAGCGGCCCATCCGGCGTGACGTTCACGGCCGCGCATGCGACGACAACGACCGCCACGTTTGCCGCAGCAGGCACGTACACGCTCCGTCTAACCGCCACCGACGGAACGCTCACCGCGTTTGACGAAGTCGTCATCACCGTCGATCCGCAGAATGCCGCGCCCGTCGTCAACGCCGGCGCCGATCAAACCATCGCGCTCCCGGCCACCGCGACGCTCGCAGGCACGGCCACCGACGACAACTATCCACGCGGATCGCAGCTCGGCGTCACGTGGAGCGGCCCATCCGGCGTGACGTTCACGGACGCGCATGCGTCGATAACGACCGCCACGTTTGCCGCAGCAGGCACGTACACGCTCCGTCTAACCGCCACCGACGGAACGCTCACGGCGTTCGACGAAGTCGTCATCACCGTAGATCCGCAGAATGCCGCGCCGGTCGTCAACGCCGGCGCCGATCAGATCGTCGAGCTCCCCGCGGCCGCGACGCTCGCGGGAACCGCGACCGACGACGGCTATCCGCGCGGATCGCAGCTCGCGATCACCTGGAGCGGTCCATCATCCGTCGTCTTCGCAGACCCGCACGCCGCCGCAACGACTGCGACCTTCGCGGCGGCCGGTCTTTACACGCTTCGCCTCACCGCCACCGACGGCACGCTCACCACCTCCGACGACGTCGTCATCGACGTTCGCGATCCGAATCAGGCACCGGCCGTCAACGCCGGTGCGGATCAGACGATCCGCCTGCCGAAGACCGCGGCACTCTCCGCCACCGTCAACGACGACGGCCGTCCATCCGGCGCGCAACTCGCGATCACCTGGAGCGGCCCCGCCGGCGTGACGTTCGCCGATCCGCATGCCGCGAGCACGATCGCCACGTTCAATGCGCCGGGCACGTACGTTCTCCGCATCACCGCCAACGACTCGAAGCTGCAGGCCAGCGACGAGCTGACCGTCACGGTGCTTCCAGCCAACACCGCACCGGTGGTCAGCGCCGGCGCGAATCAGACCATCACCCTGCCGGCCGCCGCCACGCTGCAGGGAACCGCGACCGACGACGGCGTGCCGTCGCCGCTCACGTACGCGTGGACGAAGGTCAGCGGTCCGGCCGACGTCACCTTCGCGACGCCGGCAGCAGCGGCGACGACGGCCACATTCACACTCGCCGGCACGTACGTCCTCCGCCTCACCGCATCCGACGGCGAGCTCTCGGCGAGCGCGGACATGACGGTCGTCGTGAATCCCGGGAATGCCGCGCCGGTCGTCAACGCCGGCGCCGATCAATCGATCGACTTCTCACAGCCGGCGATCCTCGCCGGCAGCGCGACCGACGACGGCCTCCCCGCCGGCAGCGCGCTCACCTATCAATGGTCCGTCGCCGGCAACGCGCCCGGCGTCACCTTCAGCAACGCGTCGGCGGCGACGACCACCGCGACCTTCACCGCCGTCGGAACGTACGTCCTCCGCCTCACCGTCAGCGACTCCGCGCTGAGCGGCAGCGACGACGTCACGATCCACGTCGGGCACATCCCGGTCGCCGACTTCACCACCGCCGGCAATCGCCGCAACGTCGCGCGCTTCCACAACGACGTCGCCTACTTCGGCGACGGCGCCAACGTCGCCGCGTTCACGAGCCAGCTCGACACCAACACCGGCCCGGCGCTCTTCGCGATCGATCACAACCCCTACAGCCGCTGGCGCACCGCAAACGGACAGGTCGCGAATCAGTCGTTGACCATCGCACTCGCCGGCAGCGGCCCGCGTACGATCGATCGCGTCCGCATCCTCAACTTCAATCAGTCGAACGAAGGCATCCGCAACTTCCGCGTGCAGGTGTCGGCGACGACCGCCGACGACGCCGCGTTCACGACCGTCCTCACCGACGTCGCGGCGTACCACGACCGCATTCAGGAGTTCCCCTTCAGCGCGCCGGTCGAAGCGCGCTACGTGCGCCTCGTCGCGGTCGACAACTACGGCGGCACCGGCGCCTCCATCCGCGACATCGAAGTGATCGGCACCGGCCTCGCCGGCATCGCGCACTACGTCTATCCGAACAACCTCGCCTCCTCGCGCGAGGGCGCGACGGTCATCGACTCCTCCACCTGGGTGCGCAATCCGTCGCTGGCCATCGACGAGAACACGACGACCTACTGGTGGGGGGCGGCAACGAGCGGCGCGTACTTCACGCTCCAGCTTCCGCAGCACGCGCTCATCGATCGCGTGCAGGTGCTCAACGGCGAAGGGACTTCCGCGGTGAAAGACGTCCGCATCGAAGTCGCGGATACCGCGGCCGGTCCGTTCACCGTCGCCGCAACCGCGACGCTCATCGGCACCGCCGCCAACGGCTACCAGGACATCGTCTTCCCGAACGGTCCGATCTCCGCCGGCGTCGTGAAGTTCGTCGCCGCCAGCAACTACGGCGCGAGCGGCTCCTCGGTCATCGTCGAGCTCCGCCTCGTGCCGCCGGCGGGCTCCCGCTCGTCGGTCAGCAACTACGACAACATCTGGGAACGGCCGGAGTGGATGTTCGACAACAACAACCAGACCGGCTGGTACACGCAGAGCGGCCACACGGTGAACGAGAGTGTCGTCGTCCGGCTCGACGACGCCGATCCGGCGCCGATCGATCGCGTCGCGTTGATGTCGCTGACGAGCGCCGCGGAGTCGCTGAAGGACTTCGACATCCTCGCCTCCAACACGACCGACGACGACGCCGCATTCACCACGGTCGTCAGCGGCACGCTCGTCAACGACTTCCGCCCGCACGAATTCGTCTTCCCCGGCGGCCCGGTGCGCGCGAAGTACGTGAAGCTCCTCGCGAAGAACAACTACGGCGGGCCGTCGATCCAGGTCTCGATGTTCGAGATCCGCACCGCGCGCAGCGAGGGCAACCTCATCTCCGCGCCGCTGGCATCGATCGCCATCCGCAATCAGTCGCCGGGACAGGCAGCGAACGGCGCGAAGATCGTCGCCTCCAGCGGCGGCAGTCCCGACGTGCTGCTCGACTACATCGAAGGCCCGCCGTGGATCACGCCGGCGCGCACGAATCAATTCGCCGTCATTCAGCTCGGCGGCACGGATCCGCAGACCATCAGCGGCGTCCGCGTCGGCCCGTGGAGCAGCTCGATCAACGGCACCGATCAGATCCGCAACTTCGAAGTGTGGGTCTCCTCCACGACGACCGATCCATCGGCGTTCGTCAACGTGTTGACCACCACGATGCCGCCGAACACGGCGATGCAGGACTTCTCCTTCCCCGGCGGCGCGGTGAGCGCGCGCTACGTGAAGTACGTCCCGCTGTCGAACTCCGATCCGGCGCGCGTCAACATCGTCACCGGTCTCTTCGACGTCCTGCTGCCGGCACCGCCGGGCGGCGTCATCGCCGGCTCCGCGTTCAACGGCGGCGCGTTCCCGCAGCTCGCCACCGACGGCACGAACAACAGCTGGAGCGCCAACACGTCGGCGCAACCGTCGCTGACGTTCGCGATGCCGGACAACGCGGCGCGCCTGCTGTACGGCATGCACTTCGACTTCCTCAGCTCGAGCTCCGCGCCGAAGGACTACGACGTCCTCGTCTCCACGACGACGCCGGACGACGCGGCGTTCACGCTCGCCTACAGCGGCACGGTCAACCTCAATCAGCGCGACTTCTACTTCGGCCGCACGTTCGAGGCGAAGTACGTCAAGCTCCTATGGAAGTCCGGCTACGGCTCGGTCATCAGCATCACCGAGATGAATCTCCTGACGATGACCGAAGACGGCGCTGCGCCGCTCGGCATCACCGACGGCATCACGACTTCCTATTTACCGAATCAGCTCCTCGACGCCGACGTCAGCAACGGTCTCTGGCTGAGCGGCACCACGCACGCGATTCCGGAAGTCATCGGCGTCGCGCTTCCCAACGGCGCCGTCTGGCGCATCGACCGGGTCGCACTCCTCGGCCGCACCGACTGCGGCACGCCGTGCGACGGCGCAATGGTCCGCCAGTTCGACATTCAGGTCTCGGCCGGCGACGGCAGCGACGCGTCGTATCAGACCGTGTTCACCGGCGCTCTGCAGCCGGATCACACGATCCAGTACTTCACCTTCAAGCCGGCGCTGGCGCGCTACGTCCGCTTCGTGCTGCGCAACAACTACGCGGGCGCGGGTGAGTTCCAACTCCTCTCGGCATGGGCGTTCTCGCCGCAGTTCGGCACGCAGGAGACGCGCTTCGTCGATATGTCGTCGACCGCGGGCGCGAACATTGTCTCCTACGCGTGGGACTTCGGCGACGGCGCGACGAGCAGCGAGCGCGATCCGCAGCACACGTACGCGCAGCCCGGCACCTACGACGTCTCGCTCACCATCACCGACGCCGGCGGACAGACCAGCCGCCGCACGATGCCGTACCACATCGTCGGCGCGCCGGCGGCCGACTTCACCTGGTCGCCGACGATCGGGAACGAAGTCGCGCAGGTCGGATTCACCGACGCCTCGACGAACAACTTCGGCCTCTTCACGTCCAGCAACTGGTCGTGGGGCGACAACACGAACGACAACATCTACGCCGCGGCCGCGAGCCACGCGTGGGCCGACAACGGCATCTACAACGTCACGCACACGATCACGAACGGACGCGGCATCACGGCGACGGTGACGAAGCCGGTGACGATTGCGAACGTACCGCCGACAGCGAACGCCGGTCCGGATCTCACGGTTGCGTGGGGACTCGACTGGGGCGTGCAGCCGTCGTTCAGCGACGTGAGCGTGAGCGATCGTCCGACCATCCGCTGTACATGGGACTTTGGGGACGGCGCGACGCTAGACGTGCCGAACTGCTCCACGGCGGCCGCGCCGAAGCACAGCTACGCCACACCCGGCACCTACGACGCGCACGTCACCGTCACCGACAAGGACGGCGGCGCGTCGAGCGACGTCGTCCGCACCACCGTCACCCGCCGCCCGTCGCTCGTTTCGTATGAAGGCGAGCGCGCCGTCACGATCAATCAGCCGATCGCGCTGAAGGCGCTGCTGCGCGAAGGCATCACCCACGAGCGCATCGCCAACGAGACCGTCGTCTTCAACGTCGGCGGCCAGACCGCGAGCGCGGTCACGAGCGCGACCGGCGAAGCCGTCGCGAGCCTCGTGTACACCGGCTCGTCGACGAATCCGGCCATCTCCGCATCGTTTGCCGGCAACACGCTCTATGACGCGAGCTCGCTCTCGTTCACCGTCACCTGCCCGGCCGCGACACAGAAGCTCGACGTCGTCGTCGCGACCGATCTCGTTCGCAGCCGCACCTCGATGCAGCTCAATCAGCTCGAGCTGGCGGAGATCGCGTTCAGCGACGCGCGACGCAACGGCGACCAGATCTCAATCATCGGCTACGGCAATCCGCCGCGCATGCTGCAAACGCTGACGAGCGACTACGAGGCCGCGCGCAAGGCGATCGACGGCTTCACGATCTACGGCAGCGGCTTGATCAGCGCCGCGCTCGACTCCGCGCGCACGGAGCTCACCAGTTCGCGCCACTCCGGTCTCGCCGTTCCGATCGCGGTCGTCATCACCGACGGCGCGAGCTACAACACGCTCGCGCCTGCCGCGGCAACGAACCTCAAGGCGACCGCCACGCGCCTCGTCGTCGTGTACGTCGGCGGCGTCGACACGAACATGGAGAACAACCTCCGTGCGCTCGCTTCGTCGTCCTCCGACTTCTACATCGCCCGCAGTTACAGCGACCTCCTCGCCACGCTCGTCAACGTCGAAGGCGCGATCTGTCATGTGGCCAACGTCGCGCCGGTGGTCGATGCGGGACCCGATCAGACGATCACCGCCGCGAAGACGACGCTCACCGGCACCGTCACCGACGACGGCATTCCGCCGGCCGGACCAGCGGTCCTCTGGTCGAAGGTCAGCGGCCCGGGGAAAGTGCGCTTCGATACACCTGCCACGCGCACGACGAGCGTCAGCTTCGACACGCGCGGCACATACGTACTGCGCCTCACCGCAAACGACCAGCAGTACGCGACGAGTGACGACGTCACCATCACCGTCGACGCCGACATCGTCAACCTCCCGCCGGTCGTCAATGCGGGACCCGATCTTTTCGTCAGCGTGCCGCCGGTGCCGCCGGTTCCGCCGCTGTCGTTGCACACCATTGGCAGCAGCTCCCGTCCGATCGGCATCGACTATCACCAGCCGACGAACAAAGTCGTCTTCTCCGTCGACTACCCGACCGGCGTGCCGTCGAACTTCGCGCTCATCGACGCGGACGGAACGCGCACGAACTTCTCCAGCGTCTCCGGCCTCACCGATGAATTGAAAATCGCCACCGCGCGCGACGAGGGCAACGGCATGAGCCGCGGCGGCTTCCAGCCGGGCGAGCTCTTCTCCGGCTCCGGCGCGCCCGGCGTCGTCATCCGCATCTCGCCCGACGGCAAGGTCGTGCAGAACCCGTGGGTCACCTTGCCCGGCGAGACCGGTCTGATGCGCGGCAGTCTTTATATCGACCGCACCGGCGTGTTCGGCGGCGATCTCGTCGTCGTCACGACCGCGGGCGGCGTATGGCGCATCAACGCCGCGGGGCAGGCGACGCAGCTCGCGCGCGTCAATACGCACCTCGAGGGCGTGACCACCGTTCCCAATGACCCGCGTTATGGACCGTGGGCCGGCAAGATCATCGCCGGCGCGGAAGACCAGACGCTCATTTACTCGATCGATCCCCAGGGCAAAGTGGCGAGCCATTCCCTCGGCATCGCACCGGAAGACATCGACCTCATTCCGGCCAATGAGAACTTCTTCGGCATCGACTATGACCGTTCACTGGTGCTGGGCGCGCCGGCGGCGGCGTTCGGCAACTGGATCGGAGACTTCATCATCGTCGCCGAGACCGGCCAGATGTATCACGTCTGGTGGGACGGCGCGGCGTTCCAGAAAGTCCTCGTCGCCCAGACCCAGCATTGGGAGCACGTCACCTTCGCGCCGGCCGGACTCGGCGACATCGGACCGATCGGCGTCGCGGCGACTCTCACCGGCAGCGTGAACGACGACGGCCTGCCGATCGACGGCGTTCCGACCGTCGGCTGGACCCAGGTCAGCGGTCCGGCGCAGATCAGCTTCAATCCAAGCGCATCGGCGATCTCACAGGCGCGGTTCATCGTCCCCGGCGATTACACGCTCCGTTTGACCGCGAACGACGGCGCGCTGACCGCGACCGACGACGTCGTCGTGCGCGTCAGTGAAGGCAACCACGCCCCGGTCGTCGACGCGGGCGCGGATCAAACGATCGTGTATCCGTCGACCAGCGCCTCGCTGCACGGCATTTCGATGGATGACGGACTACCCGCCGGCAGCACGCTCACCGCGACCTGGACGACCGTGAACGGACCGAATGGCGCCGTCGCGGCGTTTGCCGATGCGCACGCAGCGATTACCACGGCGACCTTCCCCGCGGCAGGCACGTACATCCTCCGCCTGACCGTCAACGACACGCAGTTCGACGGGACCGACGACGTCGTCATCACCGTGACGCCGGCTCCGATCAACAAGGCGCCGGTCGTCGATGCCGGCGCCGACGTTCACTTCGTCAACGCGCAATCGAGCGCCAATCTCAACGGCACGGTCCAGGACGACGGACTCCCCTCCGGCAGCACGCTGTCGATCACCTGGACCAAGGTCAGCGGACCGGGCGACGTCACGTTCGCGGCCGGCACCGCGCAATCGACGAAGGCAACGTTCAGCGTCGCCGGCGATTACGTCGTGAAGCTCACCGCGAACGACGGCGCGCTGTCTACGAGCGACACCGTCGCCGTGCACGCGTTCATCGGCACCTTGGCGCTGACACCGGGCGCCGCCGGACCGAACGTCGTTGGCGCAACGCAGACGATGAAGGCCGTGCTCACCGACTCCGGCAGCAATGCGCTGTTCGGCGAGACCGTCACCTTCAGCATCGAAGGCGCCAACGGCCGGACGTTCTCGACCGTCACCGACACGACCGGTGCCGCATTCTTCACGTACACCGGCTCCACTGCCGGCAATGACACCGTCGTCGCCACGGCCGGCACGGCGGCGGTCATCACTTCCAATCCCGCGGCGGTGACGTGGGTCGTACCGAAGCAGACGATCTCCGCGACGACGATCCGCGCGCGCTTCTTCACCTCCAATGGCAGCGGCGGATTCAATGCAGCTCCGGATCAACCATTGATCTTCGAGCAGAACCTTCCGACGCTGAATCTGAATCCGCCGGCAGGCACCGTGCCGGGCAACGTCTCCGGCGTCGACGTCCTCAATCGGCCGATGGTCGACGTGACGACGGATGTCGACGGCAATTTCACCGGCATCATCATTCCTCGCGGCAACGGCGCCTCGCTCGGTTACGACTACCTCCAGGACTTCAACGGCGTCTTCACCGGCTCGCTCAATGTCGCCTCCGCGGGGGACATCACCTTCAAGTTCTGGGCGGATGACGGGTTCGTGTTCGGCGTCGGCAAGGGCGCATCGCGCGTCAGCGGCGTGAATTTCAACCCGCCCGCGTCCGGCGTCACGGGATTCGAGGGCTATCCGCTTGCGGGTGCGTACAACACCGGCACCGGCGCCGATCAGCCGCGTCTCGTGACGGTTCATTTCCCCGCGCCGGGCAGCTACCCATTCGAAGTCGACTACGCGGAATGCTGCGTACAAGGACTCGCACTGACGATGGGCACCACGTCGGCGGCCGGCGATCGCATCATTCCGCCGACGATCTCGCTCGCCATGTCGCCGTACAAGTTCGACGCACAGCCGGCCGGATCGACGAAGAGCGTCGACGTGCGCGCGTTCGACGCTGCGGGCGCGCCGATCGCATCCCTGCCGGTCGACCTCCGCATTACAGGTGCAAACGCACAGACGCTGCACGGTACGACCGATGCCGGCGGTCATGTGACGTTCCAGTACACCGGCGTCCACTCCGGCGGCGACGTGCTGCAGGCGACGTCGACTGCCGCCGGCACGACCGCCATCTCCAACGAAGTGACGATCGATCGCGGCACGAACACCGCGCCGGTCGCCAACGCCGGCGCCGATCGCACGATCAACAAACCGACATTTACGGCGACGCTCACCGGCTCCTACACCGACGACGGCGCTCCCGCCGCCGGACCCGTGTCGTACCTCTGGACGTGCACGAACTGCACGACCCAGTCGCTCATCCAGTCACGCCACACCCTGACGACGGCGATCGCGTTCGGCACGAACACCACCGTCGGCAATTACACCTTCCGCCTCACCGTCTCCGACGGCGTGCTGACGTCTTCCGACGACGTCGTCGTCACGCTCGCCGATCCCCTCCCCAACCAGGCGCCCACCGTCAACGCCGGCGCCGATCAGACGATCTACCTTCCGAACAACCAAGTCACCCTCAGCGCAACCGTCGCCGATGACGGCCAGCCCGCGCCGGTGACCGTGAGCTGGACGAAAGTCAGCGGCCCCGGCGAGGTGACGTTCGCGTCGTCCACTTCGACGACCACTACGGCGACCTTCTCCGCGGAAGGAACGTATGTCGTGCGCATTACGGCGACGGACAGCGCGCTCTCGGCGAGCGATGACGTCACGATTACGGTGAATCCGGCGTCTCCGCCGCCGTCAGTGGAGATTACGTCTCCGGCCGACGGCGCGGTCATCACCGACCGGACGGTGGTGCGCGGCACCATCGCCAACGCGGCGAGCTGGCGTCTGGAGTACCGTCTCAACGCCAACGATCAAGCGGCGGCGAACAACCCCTGGATGACGATCGCCACCGGCACGACATCGGTGACGGACGCGCCCCTCGGTACGTTCGATCCGACCACGCTGGTGAACGGCACGTACAAGATCCGGCTCTCCGCGACCAACAGCGCGGGCGACAGCATCGGCACCTCCATCGCCGTGAGCGTGGAAGGACACCTCAAGCCGGGTCTGTTCTCGCTCGAGTTCCACGACCTCGTCGTGCCGGTGGCGGGCCTCGAGCTCGACGTCACTCGCACCTACGACAGCCGCGACAAGCGTGTCGGCGACTTCGGCTACGGCTGGACGCTCTCCTACGACCGCGGGCACGTCGAGAAGAGCGGCGTGCTCGGCACCGGATGGCAGGAGACGCTCACCGGAGCCGTCTTCGATCGCCAGTACTGCCTCACCCCGACGCTCTCGCGCTTCGTCACCGTCACCCTGCCCGGCGACCACGTCTACCGCTTCCGGATGGCGACGTCGCCGGCCTGCCAGGCGCTGGCGTCCATCGACGCGGCGGACGTCGTCTTCCAGCCGGTCGGCTCGCGCCACGGCACGCTGCAGGTCGTCGGCGAGCAGACGGTCGTCGTCGACGGCAGCAAGCCCGGGAACGTGCAACTGCTCACCTCCGACGGCTCGGTCTTCAATCCCACGCGCTTCCGCCTGACCACCGAGCACGGATACGTGTACGAGGTCGATGAGACGGGAGGGGTGCAGTCCGTCCGCGACCGCAACGGCAACAAGCTGACTTTCAGCGCCAACGGCGTCACCAGCTCCACCGGCCTGTCCGTCGGTTTCACCCGCGATGCGCAGGGGCGCATCGGCACGGTGACGGATCCCGCGGGCAATTACATCAACTACTCCTACGACGCGCACGGCGACCTCGCCACGGTCACGAACCAGGTCGGCGAGACCACCCGTTTCACGTACGACGACCGCCACGACCTCGTCGACTACTTCGATTCGGCGGGACGTCACGCCGCCAAGACGGAATACGACGAAAGCGGCCGCGTCATCGCCGTCACCGACGGCGACGGTCACCGCCTGACCATGAGCTACGACCTCGACGCCCACCATCAGGTGAACACCGACCGCAAGGGACACGTACGCGTCTACACGTACGACGGCAGCGGCAACATCCTCTCCATCGTCGACCCCGACGGGAAGGGCGTCTCCGCCACGTATGACGCCGAGGGCCACATGCTGACCCATACGAACGTCCTTGGGCAGACGAAGACGATGACCTATGACGCTCGCGGCAATCTCCTGACGGTCCGCGATGCGGCCGGTCACGTGACCACGATGACGTACAACCAGTGGAACGAGATCACCACACGCACCGACGCCGGCCATCACACCATCACCCGCGAATACGACGGATTGGGGAACGTCTTGGCGCTCGTCACTCCGGACGGCGATCGCACCGTGTACACGCGCGACAGCCAGGGAAACATCACCGACGTGAAGAATCCCGACGGCACCCATGTCTCGCTCATCTACGACACCAAGGGGCGCGCGGTCGCCGTCACCGACGAGGCCCAGCACACCACCCTCCACACCTATGACGACCTTGGCCGCCGTACCTCGACGACGTTGCCGCGCGGCGGCGCGGTGTCGGTCGGCTACGACGACGCGGGCCGGAAGACCCAGACCACCGCTCCCGACGGTGACAAGTGGCAGTTCGGATACGACGCCGCCGGACAGATGAACGCCGTGACCAATGCCTTCGGCGGGCGCGGCGAGTCGACGCTCAACACGCGCGGCCTGCCGACCACCAGCACGATGACCGATGGATCGCAGTTCGGCGTGGCCTACGACGCCAACGACAACGTCGTCGGAACGACCAACACCGGCGCCGCCTCCGGCTCGCTCGCCCTCGACGACCACGATCAGGTCACGGGCGTGACCATCGGCGGTCTCACCAGCACCTACACGAATGATGCGCTCGGCCGCATGACCAACGAGACCGACGCGCGCGGCTACACTTCGAAAACCACCTACACGGCCAGCGGCGAGCAGGAGTCGCGAACCGACGGCGCCGGAGAGCGGACGCAGTTCGGATACGACGACGTCGGCAACATGACCACCGTCACCGATCCGGAGTCGCACACCACGACGCGCACGTACGACGCCTACGGCCGCGTCCTCCGCGTGACCGCGGCGGACGGAAGGTACGAGGAGCTCACCTACAACTGGCGCGGCCAGCCGGCCACCCGGCGCGACAGCGGCGGACACGTCACGAAGTACGAGTACGACGTCGCCGGCCGCCTCGGCAAGACCACCGAGCCGGACGGCTCCGCCACGACCTACACCTACGACGAGGACGGCAACCTCACGTCGATCGTCGGTCCGTCGCAGGACACGTTCCGATTCGAGTACGACTCGTCCGATCGCCTCGTGAAGCGCACGTATCCGGACGGCTCCTACGAGACGTTCACCTACTCCGCCGAGCAGGTGGTGCAGCAGGTTCGCCGCCGCGACGGCCACCTCGTCACCACCGACTCCGATCCGTCCGAGCGGCCGGTGAAGACGACGTTCGACGACGGCACCAGCCTGTCCAGAACCTACACCCCGTCCGGCCGGCCCGATGTGCTCACCGATGCCGCAGGCAACCTCGATTACGACTACGACCTCCTCGGCCACATCACCGCGGTCCACCGCAGCGCCGGTCCGGAGCTGCAGTACACCTACGACGCATCGGGCCACATCACGTCCGTCAGTTCGCCGGCGGGCACGACTTCGTACGACTACGACGGCGCCGGACGGATGACCAAGATGACCGACGGGCGGGGCCGCGAGACGAAGTACGGCTACGATCACGACAGCAAGCTGACCAGCATCACCTATCCAAACGGAATGGTGGCCACGCGCGAGTACGGAACGCATGAGGAGTTGACGGCAGTGCGCGCGGTCTCCGCGACCGGCACCGTGTTGTTCGCCGAGACGTATGAGCATCTCGGCTCCGGCAGAATCAGCAAAGTCACGCGGCAGGACGGTTCATCGGTCGGATACGGCTACGACGATCTCGGCCGGCTCTTGACCGAGACCTACAAAGACGCCGGCGGCAGCGCCGTGCGGACGATCGGCTACGCGTACGACGCCGCCGGCAACCGCACGTCCGTCTCCGACAGCGCAGCCGCGGGGACCCAGCCCTATGCGTACAACGGCGCGTTGCTCGCCAGTGACGGGCAACATTCGTATGAGTACGACGAGGCCGGGAACGTCAAGAGCGCGACGCAAGGCTCGACCACGACCTCCTACGAGTACGACGTGCGCGGCCGGCTCGAGCGCATCGCGTTCAGTTCCGGCGGCGCCCTGACGTACGACTACGACGCGAACAACGACCGCGTGCGCTCGACCGATGCCGCCGGCAACGTCACCAATTACGTCCTCGACACCTCCGGCAACCTGGCCACGGTGGTGGCGGAGACCGACGGATCCGGCCACGTGGCGGCGACGTACGCATACGGCGCAGCAGGCGTCTCCACCATGACCCGGAACGGCGGTGACTATTACTACGTCACTGACGCTCTCGGCTCGGTGCGCATGCTCGTCGACGCCGGCGGCAACGTCACCGACCGGTACGACTACACCGCGTTCGGTACGCTGGCGGCGTCGACCGGCAGCACCCCCAATCCGTTCCGTTTCGCCGGCGAACAGCAGGACGCCGAGACCGGTCTCTACTTCCTCCGCAGCCGCTACTACTCACCGGGGATCGGCCGGTTCCTGCAGCGCGACAGCCGCTTCGGCACATTGGACCGGTCTCAGTCGCGGAACCAGTACGCCTACACGGAGAACGATCCGGTCAACAATATCGATCCGACCGGGCACGATCTCGCCGACGCCATGACCGGCATGGCCGTGCACAAGTTCTGCGGCAAGATCTACATCGCCAGGTTCGGCGACTACTTCGTCACGGAGCTCGGCCGCCGTCCGAACCAAGGCTTCCCACGGACCTACTTCGAAAATGGTACGGCGGCGTATGACCGCGCCATCCGCGGGCTGGACAGAGCGTGGAACGTATTGATGGAGATCGGCCTCCGTCCCGATCTGCGCGAGTACACCTATGGCGACGTCTACGAGATCAAACCGCTCGCATCGGTGATCCTGGCCCGCGTCCAGGCGGTCGCCTACGCCGTCGGCCTCGCCACGTCTCCGATCGAGACCAACGGCGTCCCGGTGTCCGGCGCGTGGCGACTCGGCCAGGACACGTTCCCGTGGTACAACCTCGAGCCGGAGCTCGGCTGCCACATCATCGCCCCGCCGATCACGCCGGCCGGAACGGTGCTCTACTCGAAAAGCTGGCTGCAGGATCTGCGGGACGCGGTGAGGGCAATCGAGGAGAACGAAGAGCTCTTCGCCGGAGAAGAGCTCGCGGTCGAGGTCGCGGGCGAGACCACCGCCGAAGCGGTGACGGTGATCGAGGGCGGCGGCACGGTCTCGGTACAACTCGAGCTGTTGCTCCAGTCCGCCCCGCGGCTCATCGTGCAATACGTGATCGGAGCCGTGCAGGACGAGGTCGCCGAGGCCGTGATGCTGTCGACATTCTCCGGAGTGCCGCTGTAGAGCGAGGAAAGGCCGGCGCGTCAGCGCCGGCCTTTGGAGAACGGGCAGGCAGAGCGGTCAAGACGAGGCCATGGCTCACTTCAGGTCGAACGCGAAGGGGAAATCTCGATCTGCCGGAGGATTCCGAGGGTGAACATGCCGCCCAGCCCGCCGCCGTCGAGGGCGAGTATCCGTTTCGGCTCGCCGTCCTTGTCGAAGTGTTGATCGCGCGTGCGTATGCGATAGGCCAAGTCGCCCCCGATCGGAGGGGCGAGTATAAGCGGGACCGGCATCTTTCGTTAGCTGATGCACCGCACATCACGCACAACGAGAGGCGAAGCATTGGCTCCGCGACGCTGGCTGGCAGACAGGACGTTGGATGAGCAGATGGGCGGCACTGGAAGCGCTGCAGCTGTGAGCAGTGGCGCGTGACCACTTTCTCGTCATTCATGCTGACGAAGAGGTCATTCAACTCTGGCGCTCAGACCCGCGTGACCACTTTCTGGTCATTCATGGAGTCGCGGATGTCATCCGGCTCTGACGCTCAGACCCGCGCGACCACATTCTGGTCATTCATGTG
>Ga0066652_100000089_pt1 | contig 54829 bp, 44 predicted proteins | sample GraSoiAngelo_101_FD_71413 | JGI IMG/M metagenome (GOLD analysis project Ga0066652, IMG submission 71413) | Grasslands soil microbial communities from the Angelo Coastal Reserve, California, USA - 14_0903_02_30cm | ecosystem: Environmental > Terrestrial > Soil > Grasslands | place: USA... | reverse complement strand
CGCAGGTAATACTAATAATACCGCATCAGGGTCAAATAATTTTTGTATAAATAATGCACTTAGTGCGATAGCCGATGTTGTATTGCGAGAAATAGGCTCTAATAAGAAGTTAAATTCTTTTGTTTTAGAGAGGGCTACCAGTTTACTTAATTCATTTTTACTTTGATAGTAGTATTCAAAATTAGTGACGGTAATGATCTGTTGGACATTAGGTATATTGGCTGCTCGCTGATAAGTTTTTTGTAATAAAGAGTGAGTTTCATTTTGGAGTCGAATAAAAGGTTTTGGGTGCGCTTCTCGAGAGACAGGCCATAAGCGGGATCCATTGCCACCGGATAATATAGTTGGAACTAGCATCTTCTCATCCTTGAGGTTTAAAGGTACTTATAAAATTTGGTTTTCTACTCTTTTTGTTAATTTTCCTTGTTTTTTAAATTTAAAAAGAACTTTTTAGTTTCAATATAAGTGATATCCAGCTAGATGCACAAAAAATAGCCTTATAAAAAAATTTAAAACCTTGATTGGGTTAATATGAATGTAGCATTTGTTAAGTGTCAAGAAGCGAACATAACTAGAATAGTTATTTTTTTAACCCGATAAACTCATCTTTATCTTTTTTGAGCCCCTATTGAAGCATAGCTTTTTTAGGATATCAATAGACCTCCCTTATTGAAAGCAAAAAAAATAGGTTGCAAATTTAAAGCTAGATAACTTACTTTTTTTGATGGGAGTGATACTATGTAAATGTTAATTCTTAAAGATGGAGTCAATAAATTTTTTTACCATAAAATTATTTATTTTGGCTATGGATTAAGATTTCCTAAGGATAGGCGCTTTATGAATGAAAGAGTAAACCAGGATTTACTAGTTGCAAGTCAAGAAAAATTAGGGTTCGGATTCTTAGCCAAGCTAATTCCCATTGCTCTGGGTGGTTTTTGCTTTTTATTAGCTTGGTACCTTATGGGCAGTTTTAATTTGAATTATCCCATTGCTTATGGTGGTGATAATTTTTTCATGTCTTGGATTATCAAGCGTTTAATTGATGGCTTCTGGAGCTTCAATAGTGTTTACTCTGGATTTCCTTTTGGTTCTGCTTTTTATGATTTTCCATTTTCAGATATGGGAACTTTTACGGTATTAAAGTTATTAGGGCTTTTTACTCATAGTTATATTCTAACAGTAAATATCTATATTCTCTTAGGATTTGCAGTCACTTCATCCATTTCCTATTTAATATTAAAAAAGTTTGGTTGTAATAACATTTTTTCAATAACAGGCGCGATTTTATTTACTTTTCTTCCTTTTCATTTTTTCCGCTTAGCCCATTTATTTTTTACTTGGTATTTTAGCATTCCTATATTTACGTGGTATGCGTTTAAAATATTTGCAAATAAATCTCTTTTTTTTGAATGCGGTAAAAATGCTTGGAAAAAAATTAAACTTTTTTTAAGTTTATTATTTTTAGCTTCTTTTGGTGTTTACTATACTTTTTTTGCAGTATTAATGTTTTTGGCTTCAGGAATTGCTGGCTCATTAAAATGGAAATCGAATAAAAATTTGATTTCCGCTTTTATAGCAATATTTATGTTGACAATGGGTGTAGGTTTAAATATCTCTCCCAATCTAATTCATTCGTATAAATATGGTTCGAATCCTACAGTAGCACAGCGCTTTGCAATGGAATCCGAGTATCATGGATTAAAACTCATTCAGATGCTATTACCACAGCCATTACATCGCTCAGCTCTTTTACGTAAAATAAGCACGAAATATAATCAAACGTTCCCTTTAGTGGCTGAAAATATGACGGCTTCATTGGGTTTAATAGGAAGTTGTGGCCTAATTATCATATTAGCTGTTGCCATAGCTACGCCTTTTTTTCGGTTTCAAGTCGATAGCCATATTCAATTATTGGCTTTTTTGACAAGTTTTCTATTTTTATTTACGACTATAGGTGGTTTTGCTTCAATATTTGCTTTGCTGATTACGCCTATGATTAGGGCTTGGAATAGGATAAGTGTGTTTATCGGGTTTGCTGCGATTACTACTTTTATATTATCTACGGAACAATTTTTAAAAAAATTTACTTATAAACGTTTTTTAAAACAAGCAGAAATTTATGTAGGAATTTTTTTAATCTGCTTTGGTGTTTGGGATCAAACCTTTACTAGGACAAAATTAGAGGTAATCAGTTTGAAAAATCAATTTCTTAACGATGCTATGTTTGTTAAAAAAATTGAAAAATTAATTCCCAACGGCGCTGTCTATCAGCTTCCTTATATCCCTTTTCCAGAAGAAGTGATAAATAATAACTTTTATTCTTACGACCCATTTCGCGGTTATTTACATTCTTCAACGTTACATTGGAGTTCGGGTGGAATGAAAGGTAGACGGGGGGATTTATTTTTTCGTTATTTAGCTAATCAACCGATGAAACACCAGATTGAAATTATAAAAAGGCTTGGTTTTAATGGGATTTATATTGATCGACGGGGATATAGTGATCATGGGGTTGCTATTGAAAACGAAATAAAACGAAATATTGGTCATCCCGTCACTTTTGTGAGTGAAGATAGCAATTTACTGTTTTTTTCTATTTTATAATTTTTCTTAGAAATATTAGGTTTAAAATGATTTATGCAAAACATTTTACATCTAGGTAAGTTCTCAAATGAGCGAGTGGGTGGTATCGAAACAGTAGTAGATAGGTTGCTCTTGGGATTAAGTCTAGATTTCAAGGTATTCAATCTGGTCGCTAATGACCATTTTAAAAATAAAGTAGTCGAGCAAACAGGCTATATCGAATATTGTGCCCCATTAGCAGGGATGTTTGCACGAACGCCTATCTGTCCTAATATGCCTTACTATCTAAATAAATTGTACCAGCGTTATCAGTTTTCGATAGTCCATTTACATTTACCTAATCCAATGGCACATTTAGCCTCCGAAATTTTACCTGACTCAGTAAAGCGGATCATTAGCTGGCATAGTGATGTGATTCGGCAAAAAAAATTACTACCGATATACCAACCATTCGTAAATCGCTTATTAAAACAAGCGAGCGCTGTTATTGTATCGACACCGTATTTAGCTGCGCATTCTGCTCAAATTAAAGTTGCTAGAGAACGCAATATTATACATATTATTCCTTACGGTGTTGATTTTGATTATTTTTTGATCAATAACTATCAGAAGAAAATTGAAGAAATTAAATATCAACACGCGGGTAATTTTTTGATATTTGCTTTAGGTCGACATGTTTATTACAAAGGATTTTGTTATTTAATTGAAGCAATGAAACAATTGCCTAGTAATATTATTTTATTATTAGGAAGTGAAGGTCCATTAACGCCGGCACTTCAAAAACAAGTAAAAAACTTAAATCTAGGACATCGTGTTGTTTTTCTCGGGCAAATAGCAAAGCAAGATTTACCTGCGTATTATCATGCCTGTGATATATTTTGCCTGCCTTCTATTGATCAAAGTGAAGCGTTCGGAATCGCACAATTGGAGGCGATGGCCTGTGCAAAGCCGGTTATTTGTTGCGATGTAACGCATGCTGCAAGTAATTTAAATAAAGATGGATTGACAGGCTTGGTGGTTCCACCCTGTTGCCCATTGGTACTGGCAAATGCCATCTTGAAGCTTTATCAAAATTCTTTATTACGACGTATTTTAGGCCAATCAGCGTATAATTATGCTAAAGAAAATTTTACTACACAGAAAATGATAACAAAGGTAAAAAATCTTTATCATGAAGTACATTCATATTCTGGATAAATAAAATTTAAGAAAAATTATGAATTCGATTAAACTTTCAATCAGCATTGTTGTCTATCAAGAAGATTTTTTACAAATTAAAGATTGCCTTTTAAGCGTGATTAATGCGATTCCAGATAATGTAAACTATAAAATAGGTATTGTGGATAATGGTGCAGAACTCAATAAAAAAGCTAATTTCCAACGGGAAATTAAAAAAAATTTTTTTAATTTACCTATTTTTTATTTATTATCTACTCGAAATGGGGGTTATGGCTATGGCCATAATCAAGTCATTTTAAACAGTGATGCAGAATATCATCTTATTCTAAATAACGATGTGTATTTAATGGCCGATACTTTGAATAATGCATTTGAGTTTATGCAAAAATACAATCAGGTGGGAATGTTAGTCCCCGACGTCTATGACATGGAGAATAATCGAGTGCACCTATGTCGACAAAATCCGAGCTTATGGATTAGTTTTTTACGTCGGTTTGCTCCTAATTCATTCAAAAAAATCTTTCATAAAAAATTAAATAAATTTGAAATGCAAGATAAAAATTATAATGAAGCCATTTTTAATTTAAGCAATCCTACTGGTTGTTTTATGTTTTGTCGATTAAAGTTGCTAAAGCAATTAAATGGCTTTGATGAAAGATTTTTTATGTATTATGACGATTCTGATTTAGGTCGGCGTATGGCTGAAGTTTCTCAAATCGCATACTCACCCACCGTTAAAATAAGACATGTCTGGCGGCGTGCCGCTTACCAGGACAGGCGTATGGCTTGGATCGCGAGTAAATCAGCTTTATATTATTCATGGAAGTGGTTGCTAAAATAAAAATTTAGCTGGAATGTTTTTTAGATAAGCATAATTTTCATCTTTAGGCGATACTATTGGCTCGGATAATGGCCAATCAATAGCCAAACTGGGATCGGACCAAAGTATACCTTGTTCAGCTTTTGGGTTGTAGTAATCACTACATTTATAATGAAAGTCAGCGATCTCACTTAATACACAAAATCCATGAGCAAAACCTTTTGGTATAAAAAGTTGATAATGGTTTTCATCATTTAAAATAGTACCAAACCATTGGCCGAAGCTAGCAGATTGAGTTCTGATATCCACAGCAACATCAAACACACTGCCACGAATGACGGTTACCAATTTATCTTGTGGTTGTTGGATCTGATAATGTAAACCTCGCAAGACTTTTTTATTCGAACGAGAGAGATTATCTTGAACAAAATTTATTTTTCTGTTTAGCAGTTTTTGATAGCGTTCTTCCTGGAAGGCTTCCAAAAAAAATCCGCGCTCATCCTGGTGAGATTTAGGATCAATTAGAACTAAATCCGGGATTGAAGTAGGAATAATTTTCATGATTCTCGTTTAATAATATCGATTAAGTAATTTCCATAGCTGCAGTTGACTAAATTATAAGCAGACCTTTCTAAAGACTCAGTATTGATGAAGCCTTTTCGCCACGCAATTTCTTCTAAGCAAGCTATTTTTAAGCCTTGGCGCTTTTCAACCACTTGTACAAAATGTGAGGCTTCTAATAACGCATCATGCGTGCCGGTATCTAACCAGGTACTACCCCGACTAATTAATTGGTGTGAGAGTTGTCCTTGCGTTAAATAATAGCGATTGACATCGGTTATTTCTAACTCGCCACGTGGAGAAGGTTTAATATTTTTAGCAATCTCAATGACTTGGTTGTCATAGAAATATAAACCGGTGACGGCCCAGTTTGATTTAGGAAGTTTTGGTTTCTCCTCAATGTCAATTAAATTATATTTTTTGTCGAAGACTGCGACGCCATAACGTTCCGGATCATTGACAAAATAACAAAAAATTTGCGCTCCCGTTTGTTGTCCAGCAGCCGCATTTAAAGTTTCTGAAAATTTTTCTCCATAGAATAGATTATCACCCAGAATGAGCGCTATTGAATCCTTCCCAATGAATTTCTCGCCTATAATAAAAGCTTGTGCTAAACCATCAGGACTTTTTTGGGTTAAATAACTAAGATTGATTCCCCATTGTGTACCATTTCCGAGTAAATTTTGATATTGGGACAAGGCTTCAATGCTGGTGATGATTAATATATCTTGAATACCCGCTAACATTAAAGCGCTGAGTGGATAATAGATCATGGGTTTGTCATAAATGGGAAGTAACTGCTTACTAATCCCTTTAGTTATAGGATGTAAACGCGTTCCTGAGCCGCCGGATAAAATGATCCCTTTCACGAATAACTTTCCTTGTTAGCGAGTTGAAAAAAAGCATAGAGACTAGCTTCAATTTTTGTCTAGTGTAAGGTATATTGAATTTTATTAAAATAGCTTATGGACAAAATGTTTAAACCTGCTGTATTAATTACAATTGTTCTTTACCAACCGGATCAGAGCAAGCTATTGAATCTAATTGATGTTTGTTCGCAATATGAAAAAAGCAAAATATTGTTATTTGATAATACTGAAGCTTCTCAAGTTTTTGAGTATGCTAGTACTAAGAGTATTATTATATTGAAAAGCCCCAAAAATGTCGGTGTAGGGGGTGCACATTATTTTGCCTGTCAAATGGCTGAAGAAAAAAATTTTGAATTTGTATTATTTCTTGATCAGGATAGTCAGTTGCCTGAAGATTTTATTATGGATATGGTTTCAGGTTTTTATCGGTTAAAAAATTTACATCCTCGTTTGTGTGCGATTGGCCCCACTTGGGATGATCCTGAGTTCAAAAACTCCAAAACCAAGGCAATTAAAGATAAATTAAGAAATCTGTTAAAAGCACCCAATTTAAAACAGGTATTAATTAGCTCAGGAATGTTGATTTGGGTGCCTACTTTAAAACATATTGGTTATCCAAAAAAGGAATATTTTATCGATTTGGTTGATACCGAGTGGTGTTTACGCGCCTTATATAAAAATTATCAAATTGTTATGCTACCAGATGTTTGTATGAAACACAGGATAGGTGAAATAAAAAAAATTAGTAAATTATTTGTTCAATATGAAAAACCTATTCGCTATTACTATTCATTACGGAATAGTTTTTTTCTATTTCATGAAAAAAATATTTTATTTTCTCATAAAGTTTTTATTCTCGCGGGTAACTTATTTAAGTTAAGAAAAATTATTTTTTCACCCAATCCTCTACAAAGTTTAGTTGCGGCATTTCGGGGTGTTATCGATGGATTTTGTATGAAAAAAGTATGACTGATTAATATTAATACTATCTCTAGAAAGGCATCACATGTTCAAACCCACTTTATTAATTAATATAGTACTTTACAACCCAGATAAAGATAAATTAATAGGATTACTTCGTATTTGTCTAGCTTATGAGTCGGTAAAAATTTTACTTTTTGATAATTCATCTTATGAACAGAGTCCAGAATCTATGCACTCTGAAAAAATTATTTTTTATAAAAGTAAAAAAAATGTAGGTGTGGCTGGTGCTCACTATTATGCTTGTAAATTGGCGGAAGCAAAAAATTTTGATTTTGTCCTTTTTCTCGATCAGGATAGTCTATTACCGGAAGATTTTATCAATCTATTGGTTTTAGGTTTTTATCGTTTACAGAAATTATATCCTCGCTTATGTGCGGTCGGTCCTTTATGGAAAGATCCACGAATAATCGGTTGGTATCAGGAAAAGGAAGTAAAAAATAATCTTAAAAAAAGAATAAAAACTAAATTAAAGCGAATTTTAAGGGTAACCCAGTATAGAGAAAAAATGCATCAACTTTTACAACTTGATAATATTTTAATTAGTTCAGGTATGATGGTTTGGGTACCTACTTTAAAGGATATTGGCTATCCTAAAAAAGAATATTTTATAGATTTAGTTGATATTGAATGGTGTTTACGGGCATTATCAAAAAATTTTCAGATTGAACAAGTAAAAAACGTAAAAATGCAGCATACCATAGGTCAATTTAAATCTTCCAAAACAAGATTTCTACAATATCAATCTCCAATGCGATATTATTACTCTATTCGTAATAGTTTTTATCTTTTTAGGGAAAATAAATTTCCAATTTTGTTTCGTTTGTTTATTTTAATTAGAAATATTGTAGAAATGAAAAAAATTCCTTTTGTTCCGGAAACCAAAAAAAGTTTATTGGCTGCTGTCAGCGGTATTAGAGATGGAATATTTATGAAAAAAAAGTTAGCCGACTTTAAATAGCGGAGTATATTGGATGTTTTCTCTAAAAATATTATTAACGGGTGCAAATGGCCAATTAGGTTGTGAGATGGTTGAGTTGGCAAAAAATTTAAATTTACCCTTATATTCTTTTACGCGCTCGCAACTTAACATTACCGAGTTAGACCAGATTCAGCGTACTGTTGCGACCATTAAGCCTAATTATATTATTAATACCGCGGCATACACTGCCGTTGATAAAGCTGAAAAGGAAAGTGAGCTTGCTTTTTCAATAAATTGTGTTGGCGTTAAAAATTTGGCAAAAGTAGCTGAAGAGTTCGATATTCCTCTATTACATATTTCAACTGACTATGTGTTTGATGGTCAAAAAAAAACACCTTATATTGAAGAAGATGAAGCCCAACCGTTATCGATTTATGGACAAAGTAAATTAAGCGGAGAAAACTTACTCAGAGAAAGTTGGTATAAGCATATTATTTTACGAGTCAGTTGGGTATTTGGAATTTTCGGCAATAATTTTGTGAAGACTATTATTCGTTTAGCAAAAGAACAAAAAGAATTAAAAATCATAGCGGACCAGAGAGGAGCGCCAACCTATACGGGTGATATTGCAATGACGCTGCTAAAGATAATTGCCTGTCTTGATAAGGGTCAAACGCAGTGGGGTACCTATCATTACACGGGGATGCCCACGTTGAGTTGGTATGAATTTGCAAAGAAAATAGTGGATGAATTGAAGCAGCATCAACACTTATTATTAAGAGAAATTATTCCGATTTTAACATTAGAATATCCCTGTATTGCGCGCAGGCCTTATAACTCGGAATTGGATTGCCAAAAAATTTTACAAACTTTTAATATTAGACCTACGCATTGGTTTTCTGGTTTAAAAAAAATGGTTTATAGTTTATGACATATCTACCCAAAAATATTTTAGTGACGGGCGGTGCAGGTTTTATTGCGAGTCATTTTGTGCATTATTATCAAAAATATTATCCAGAAATATTTATTGTTAATCTTGATAAACTTACTTATGCAGGAATGTTAAATAAATTACAAAATTTATGTTGCCCAGAACAACATCATTTTGTACAAGGCGATATATTGGATAGTGATTTAGTGTTGAAATTATTAAAGGACTTCAAGATAGATACGTTGGTTCATTTTGCCGCCGAAACCCATGTTGATCGCTCAATTAATACACCAGAAAAATTTATAAAGACTAATATCTTAGGTACTTTCACTTTATTAGAATCATGTCGAAAAATCTGGCTAGAAGAGCTTGGTTTAGGGAAAAATGATTGTCGATTTCATCATATCTCTACCGACGAAGTATATGGTAGTTTGAGAAAAGATGAACCTGCTTTTACTGAGCTGACACCCTACCGGCCAAATTCGCCTTATTCGGCGAGTAAAGCGTCTTCTGATTACTTGGTACGTGCTTATTATAATACTTATGAACTTCCGGTTAGTATAACCAATTGTTCCAATAACTATGGACCTTGGCAACATACTGAAAAATTTATTCCAACCATTATTGATTGTTGTTTACGACAAAAGCCTATTCCTATCTATGGTGATGGTTCCAATATTCGTGATTGGCTTTATGTAGAAGATCATTGTAGTGGAATCGATAGCGTGATTCGAAACGGCAGATTAGGAGAAAGTTATAATATTGGGGGGAATACAGAATTAAGCAATTTAGAAGTTATAAATTTCATCTTTGCTGGTTTAAGCAAAATTAGGTCGATTAATGTTAAATATAATGAGCTCATTTCATTTGTAAAAGATCGTCCCGGACATGATTGGCGTTATGCGGTCAATGCGGAAAAAATTAATAAAGAATTAGCTTGGCAACCTAAAGAAACATTTTCTTCCGGGATTTTAAAAACGCTAATAGCTTATCAAGAGTGATACCAACCTTCTTGTTTAGCTAAGTTAATCACAGGAACAACAGGATCCAGCTTACCCACCATGACTCTTTCGTAAAAGGTTTTTCGAGCTTTTGATAATTTACGTATAACAACAACACTATCATAAAAATAGATAGATCGCAGCCATTGAAATAGGTATCTATCGTCTGAAGAAAGATTTTCCTCGAAACGATGGTCCTTAATATGGTAAAAATTAAGTAAATCAGCAAATTTTTTAAAAAATTCAATCGCCGAGTCAGCACCTAAATAGGAACCGCCATGACTTTGCCAATAGGAAGTATGTAAATCTTCTATTAAAAAAACACCGCCCGGTTTTAATTTTGAAAAAAAAAGTTTAAACGTTTGAATAATATCTGAGCAAATATGTGAGCCGTCATCAATGATAATATTAAATTCAATATTGTTAAAATATTGGTTAATAGCCTGTTCATCGGTAATATCAAAATTATAGATATGTATGTTAGTCCCAAGATTCAGATTAAGCACCTTTGGGTCAATATCTACACCATAAAATGTTGCATTTTTTAAATATTTATTAAGAATTTGCAAACTTCCACCATTTTGAACGCCAATTTCTAAAACTTTGGGTCTATTGGCTATAAAGTTACTGAAACATTCATCGTAAATATCAAAGTAGTTGACCCACTTATCTGATACATTTTCTTTGTGTCGATAGAAAATAGTTTTGAAGCTGAATGCTTTTTCAGTATGGACTACGTACTTAGCGAATAGGCGATTTTTAAAAATTGAAAAAAATTTAATCAGTTTTTTTGAAAACTGAGTGGCATTATTTAAAATGTTTTTAAAATAGTTGATCATTTTCATTCTTCCAGTGAATACCAAGTTTATAAAATCCATATTAAAAACGCTCATATTAGAAGATTGTATTTTTAAGTTGGGGGGAGGGTTAAAATAGCTAAGTTAAAAAGTTATTGTACTCAATAACTAAGAATTGTAACATATGGCCAAAATAACTGAATATCAGGTTTAATTGGATTTATGGCCCGCAAAATGGATTTTGATAAGTTGAAAGCAAAAACACTATTCCCTTCCAATCGATTAAGTAAAGCCGATTATATTTTAGGTGGAATTCTACTTTTATTCTGTTTTTTTGCTTTTTTTCAGCAGGATATATTTGCGACCGGGTGGACCTCTTTAAATTATCTCTTTGGAAGCCCGCTAGAGTTTTATGAAAACTGTAAAAAAATTCAAGGCCAAGGTCTTTCTCCTGCAGCTAATTATCCTCCAGCCATATTTTTAATCTTTGCTGCATGGCTTTTCCCTTTTAAACTGCTAGGAGTCATAAAATCTCCGTTATTTTTTTCAAATTATTTAGTTTATTGGCTTAAGCTTTTAACTTCTTTAGTTTATCTTATGACAGGATTCGTTTTTTATCAGGTAACTCAACTCTTTCAAAAGGATCACGAATGGGGAAAATTTGCTACTTGGATTTGGCTTACTTCTCCTCTGGCGATCTTTTCACAGTTTATTTTTTCCCAATATGATATTTTTTATGTTTTTCTTACGTTATTAGGCTTTTTATTTTTTTTAAAAAAGAAGCCCTATAGCGCTTCGATAATTTTTAGTTTAGCCGTTACATTTAAATATTTTCCGTTTTTTGTTTTTGTTCCTTTGCTGCTTTTTTTAGAGAAAAGAATAATTAAATTGCTGATATGTGGATTAATTTTTTTAATTCCGATGGTTTTAATTCAATTATTGTATATTCATTCGCACGCATATATTGAAGGGGTTTTGCAGTTTGGTGCCTTAGGTCGAGTTTTTTCTAGTGCTTTAGAGCTTGGCCCACAGAAAGTTTACTATATATTCATCCTATTTATTATATTAGCAGGTATCAGTTATTATTTAGATGTAACTAAAAATTACAAAAAAATAGCTGCTTATTTTTTTCTTTTTTCAAGTATTTATCCTTTTTTATTTATTTTATGGCACCCACAATGGTTATTATTTATAACACCCGCTTTGGCTTTAACGACGGTGTTATCTCCAAAAAATAAAATATCTAAATTTTTACTCTTTGATCTGTTTGGGATGATATTTTTTATTGCTTATGTGGTTTTAACCTTTCCAGATAATGTTGATTTGACGATGTTTCAGTCGAAATTATTACATATACCTCTAACCGTTCCATTTTTTGAAAATATCGGTAATTTATTTAAAATCTTGGGTGGATTTAGCGTTAATATCTTTCTCTCCTTTTTTTGGGGATACTTGGTTTTACATTTAATACTTAAGTATAAGTATTTATTGTATGATTTTTCAGTTGAGTTAAGGTTTAATTCCTATGCTAAAGTTCGGCAACGGTTTTATATAGGGATACTCATTTTTATTATTCCAGCGGCTATTACCCTCATAAAAAGTACTCTTAATTCGAATAATTATATTCTTAATCAATCTAGAGAGAAGGTATTTGGGGAACTAACGAGAAATAGAGTGTTTGAACAAAGTTTTAAAGCGATAGGTTCAAACCTTAAACAAGTTGATTTGTTTTTAGCAACCTTTGCAAGAAAGAATCACTCAATCATTCACCTTGAATTGCTCACAGAGGATCATAAACAACTCTATATAACAAAAAGATTAGCCATCTTAATACAAGATAACAATTGGGAAAGATTTAAATTTCCAGCAATTAAACTTAAAAAAGGCAATACTTATTTACTTCGATTAACTTCTCCTAATAGCGTTTCAGGTAATGCGATTACTTGGTGGGCTTCGGCGAAAAAAATTTACAAAAATGGTTTTGCTGTTGTGGATGGAAAACCACAGGATTTAGATTTTACATTTCGATTAAAATTTAAAAATATTTAAAATATTATTAAATAGAGAGAAAATATCAGATATCTGTTAAAGGGATTATTTTTATGAAAGCAGTTATTTTAGCGGGTGGAGCAGGGACGCGTATCAGTGAGGAAACCAGTTTTCGTCCCAAGCCTATGATTGAAATAGGGGGTAAACCTATCATATGGCATATTATGAAAATATTTTCAGCCTACGGAATTTATGATTTTATTATCTGTTTAGGCTATAAAGGCTACCTCATTAAAGAATATTTTTCTAATTACTATTTACATACCTCTGATGTGACTTTTGATATGACTAAAAATCAGACTAAAATCCATCATAATAAAGCAGAGCCTTGGCGAATAACTTTAGTGGAAACCGGGGAACAGACGTTGACAGGAGGACGATTAAAGAGAATAGCGCCTTATTTAGATAATGAAGATTTCTGTTTTACCTATGGTGATGGCTTAGGTAATGTCAATCTAAGGGCATTGATCCAATTTCATAAAATGCAAAAAACCTTGGCTACTTTAACTGCGGTTCAAACGCTTGGGAGATTTGGAGCGCTTGATATTTCGAATAAAAAAGTAGTTGCTTTCAAAGAAAAGCCACAAGGAGATGGTGCTTGGATAAACGGAGGTTTTTTTGTGTTATCTCCTCGCGTATTAAACTACATAGACAACGACAATATATCATGGGAAAAGCAACCTCTGGAGACCTTAGCACAGCAAGGTGAGTTATCGGCTTTTTTTCATCATGATTTTTGGCACCCGATGGATACATTGCGCGATAAGAATACCTTAGAAGAGATCTGGGCATCGGGTAATGTACCCTGGAAGATTTGGGAAAATGAGTCTCAAGTGATAGAAACTGCCATTTGCACTTAAATTGCCACATTATGAAATTTTGGAAAGGAAAAACGGTATTATTAACGGGCCATACTGGATTTAAAGGGAGTTGGCTCTCTTTATGGCTACAATCTCTAGGTGTAAATCTGATAGGTTATTCATTAGCGCCAGTCGCTTTTCCAAATCTCTTTGAAATCACGCAGCTTCATCAGGGAATGATTAACATCATAAGCGATATAAGGAATTATGAAAGTTTGTATGCGGTAGTTCAAAAGTATCAACCCGAAATTATTATTCATATGGCGGCACAATCCTTAGTTCGAGAATCTTATCAAGCTCCGTTGGAAACTTATTCGACCAATATTATGGGAACGATAAATTTGTTAGAAGTAGCACGATGGATAGATTCCGTAAAAGTTGTTGTTAATGTAACCAGTGATAAATGCTATGAAAATACCGGATTAAATAACAAGTTTTGTGAGAAAGATAGACTAGGCGGTTATGATCCTTACAGCAATAGTAAGGCCTGCTCGGAATTAATTACTCAAACTTATCGGGATGTTTTTTTTAAAGAACGAGAAGTAGGCGTTGCTTCCGCAAGAGCTGGGAATGTTATAGGCGGTGGAGATTGGGCTAAGGATCGCTTAGTCCCTGATGTGTTGACTGCTTGCATTAAACAAGAAAATATTCTATTACGTTATCCGGATGCTGTGCGTCCTTGGCAGCATGTTTTACAGCCTTTGTATGGTTATTTAAACTTAGCGGAACGTTTATATTTTTCACCACAAGACTATTCGGAAAGTTGGAATTTTGGACCCGATAGTGAAGATATAAAGTCTGTCAGTTGGGTTACCGATTATCTCATTAAAATAAGTAATAGTTCAATTAAATGGATTAAGGATAAAAATAAGCATCTGCATGAAGCAAGTACCTTACAATTAGATTGCTCAAAAGCAAAAGAACGTTTGGATTGGGTTTCAATATGGAACCTAGAAACTGGGCTTCAAAAAACGTCTGAGTGGTTTTATGCTTATCAAGAGGGATTGCCTATGTTGGATAAAACCATAAGCCAAATTAATCAATTTGCAAGTGAATGCGGTCCAATACAAAAAGAAATCTGTAAGGAAATATTGAATGACTAAGGAATTTATTCACGTACCCTATGGAAAAACTGTGCATGGAGAAGATGAAATTGCCGCAGTGGTTTCGGTGTTACGTCGTTCTACGCAGATGGGCGAAGCGGTTCGTGAAATGGAAAAAAAAATATCAGAATTGTTTAGTAAAAAATTTGGAATCATGCTTAATTCAGGTTCTTCAGCAAATTATTTGGCTGTAGAATTATTAAAATTACCAGAGTTTTCCGAAGTCATTACACCCGCATTAACGTTTTCAACCACCGTTGCACCATTAATTAAGAACAGATTAATTCCAGTTTTTATTGATGTTGAATTAAATACCTTTAATATTGATGTTGATCAAATAGAAAGTATGATCAGCCCCAAAACTAAAGCGTTAATGATTCCAAACTTACTCGGAAATTTACCTGATTGGAAAAAAATTCGGACCATTGCCGATAAATATAATTTATTAATTATTGAGGATTCTTGTGATACCTTAGGAGCCATTTTCTCCGAAAATTCCAGTGGTTTTTATTCAGATATCAGTACGACAAGTTTTTATGGTTCACACATAATAAACTGTGCTGGGAATGGTGGGATGTTGTGTGTAAATAACCCAGAATTTGCCAAAAAAGCGATGTTACTCCGAAGTTGGGGACGCAGTTCGTCATTATGTGTTGAGTCAGAAAGTATATCAGCGCGGTTTCAAAAAAAAATTGAACAGATAGATTATGATGCAAAATTTATTTTTGAAGAAATTGGTTATAATTTGGAACCTTCTGAGTTAGGGGCTGCATTTGGTTTAGTTCAATTAGCAAAATTAAACAAAAATATTGAAAAACGCAAAGAAGTATTTGCTTCACATCTAAATTTTTTTTCTACTTATAGAGATTGGTTTATTTTTCCAAAACAACGACCTGATGTAAAAACAGCTTGGTTGGCTTTTCCTCTGATAATAAAAGACGATGCGCCATTTAATCGTAAAGATCTGCAAATCTTTTTAGAAAGCCGAAATATTCAAACCAGAACGATATTTACAGGAAATATTTTGCGCCAACCCGGATTTGAAAAAATTTTACGGCGTGAATCCGATGTTGGATATCCTCATGCAGATCAAATCATGCGGGGAGGAATTTTAATCGGTAGTCATCATGGTATGACTGAAGTTATGATACAACATATCTATCGATGTTTTAAAGAATTTGAAAACGGCTATGTTAATAATCGAGTATCGATTCAATGAAATTGAATAAAGCTCTTCAAAAACAATTTCTAATTTTTCTCTGTGTTGGCGTAATGAATACAATCTTTGGATATTCTATTTTTGCTTTTTTTATCTTTCTAAATACTCCTTATTACTTAGCTTTGTTATTTGCTGCTGTGTTAGGTTTAATGTTTAATTTTATAACGACTGGAAGAATTGTTTTTAAAAATAAGCGTTTTTGTGTTTTTTATAAATTCATAATGATCAATACCTTGTTATATTTTATACATATCACATTGATTAAGTTCATTAATAGAAGTATTAATAATTTCTACATATCAGGATTATTAACCATGTCACTTACCTCTATCTTGTCTTTTTATCTTAATAAAAGGATCTTTTCTATTAAAGTTAATATTAACAATAGAGAAATTTTAGATGAAACGAATTAGTTTCAAAGTTTTAATAGTTTGGATTAACGCATGAATTGCAAAATTATTGATGAAGATATAACTACGATTACAGGTCATAATCTACATTGGGATAAATTAGCGAATAAAACCATCCTAATAACGGGAGCTAATGGTTTTTTACCCGCTTATATGATAGAAACACTGTGTTCTATCAATGATAGAAAAAAATATAATATAAAAATATTAGCTTTTGCAAGAAATAAGGAAAAAACGTTCACTCGTTTTCAATCTTATTTAAATAGAAAGGATTTACTTTTTTTTTTCCAAGATATTGCCTTGCCCGTTCATCTCAATCTAAAAATTGATTACATTATACATGCAGCCAGTCAGGCAAGTCCTAAATATTACGGCGTTGATCCTGTGGGTACGTTATCAGCCAATGTGTTAGGTACTTATTATTTATTAGAATTAGCTAAACGATACCAAGTCGAAAATTTTTTATATTTTAGTTCAGGTGAAGTTTATGGAGAAGTGACCGCTGAAAAAATACCTATTAATGAAAACAACTATGGATATCTAGATCCGGTGTGTGTCCGATCCTGTTATGCAGAAAGCAAAAGAATGGGCGAAAATATGTGTATTTCCTATGCACATCAGCATCAATTACATGTTACTATAGCTCGACCATTTCATATCTATGGTCCTGGAATGTCTTTAAATGATGGCCGAGTTTATGCCGATTTTGTTGCGGACATCTTCCATAGTCGAGATATTACGTTATTTGGAGCAGGAACAGCGGTTCGATCATTTTGTTATCTAACTGATGCTACATTAGGATTTTTCACTTTACTATTAAATGGAGATGCAAGCCAAGCCTATAATATAGGTAACCCTAATGCTTGCCTAAGTGTAATGGAACTTGCGATACGGCTACAAAATTTATTTTCTGATAAAAAATTAAAAATAATTCAAAAAAGCCGAGATTCGTCAGCTACTTATTTAGAAAGTAAAATATCAGTTAACATCCCCGATATAAAAAAAATACAAGTATTAGGTTGGTTCCCAAAAGTTTCTATTGAAGAAGGTTTTTTACGAACAATGAGGAGCTTGTATGAGTTTGATTGTGTGTCGGGATAAATTCCAAGCCGGACAATTATCTAAAAAAAATTATATAGACATTATGGGAAATTTTCATTCCTATTTATTTGAATATACTCGATTTATTAAAAATACCGATATTGCAAAGATAGAAATATATGAAGATTATTTAGTGTTTACGTTAAAAAATATAGATATTAAACTTCAATGTTATTTTTTAGATAAAAGAATCATCCCGATTGAAATTTTAAATTTTAATTCGTATGAAAAGCAAGATGCAGATATTTTTTTCAGCTTGTTTGAAAATGATATGGTTTTTTTTGATATTGGTGCCCATATTGGATTTTACTCGATGATGGCGGCTAAACTACATAAAACGATAAAAATTTTTTCTTTTGAACCTATTCCTCATACCTTCGAATTGTTAAGCAATAATATCTTAATCAATGATCTTAATAATATTTATCCATTTAATATCGGATTACTTGATAAAAATAATAAGGTCAATTTTTATTTAAATCCGACAATGTCTGGAAATGCTTCTGCGCAAAATATCGCGGAAATTAAGGACATCGAACAAGTTTCTGTCAATGTGACTTTACTGGATGATTTTTTTTATAAGGAAAAAATTAATAAACTTGATATTATAAAATGTGATGTAGAAGGAAGTGAATTATTAGTTTTACAGGGTGGGCTAAAGTCAATAACTCTGCATACGCCGATTTTATTTGTTGAAATGTTAAGAAAATGGTCCAAAAAATTTAATTATCATCCCAATGATATTATTAAATTACTTGCTAATTTAGGATATCGATGTTTTATTTCTAAAAATAATAAACTTCTTGAATTTTTTACGATGAATGAAGAGACAGTTACTACAAATTTCTTTTTTTTACATAGAAATAAGCATCAAAAACAAATTCAACGCCTCTTGGTAAATTAATATGAAATTGATTTCAGTGGTAACCCCATGTTTTAACGAAAAAGATAATATTAAGGACTTATACAAAACAGTCAAAACTATTTTTTCTCAGTTAGATCAATATCACTATGAGCATATTTTTATTGATAATTGCTCAACGGATAATAGCATTAATTTATTAAAGGAAATTGCACAGTTAGATCAAAATATTAAGTTGATTATTAATTCCCGTAATTTTGGTTGGGTACGTTCACCTTTTCATGGTTTATTACAAGCCTCTGGTGATGCAGTTATTTATATGGCTGCCGATTTTCAAGATCCGCCTGATTTAATAGATCGCTTTGTTAAAAAATGGGAAGAAGGTTTTAAAATAGTGATTGGAACTAAATCGCAAAGTGAAGAATCTTTTTTTAAATTCTTTATTAGAAAAAATTATTATAAATTTATTAATAAAATTTCAGATTTAAATTTAGTCAATAATTTTACTGGATTTGGTTTATATGATCAATCTGTTATTAAAATAATGCGACAATTTGACGATTCCTATCCCTATCTGCGTGGCATGGTTTCTGAAATTGGCTTCGAGGTGGCAAAGATTGAATTTAAACAACCAAAACGTAAGCGAGGAACTTCCTCGGGAAGTCTTTATTGTTTATATGATATTGCCATGTCCGGAATTACTTCTCATTCAAAATTACCTATTAGGATAGTTTCTATCGGTGGATTTTGTCTTGCTTTATTGAGTATGCTGATATCCATTATCTATATTATTGCTAAATTAATTTACTGGGATAAGTTTCCTTTAGGTTTTGCACCGATATTAATTGGATCTTTTTTCTTTTTTTCTTTGCAAATGTTTTTTATCGGGTTACTCGGTGAATATATTGCTTCTATTCATCACCAAGTTTTAAAACGCCCTTTAGTAATAGAAAAGGAAAGGGTTAATTTTTGACTTGTTATTTTTTTAGCTAACAATGAAAGTTGCAATTTTAGGAAGTGGCAATATAGGTATCGATTTATTAATTAAAGTGCTGCGATCACCTTATTTAGAATGTGGCGTATTAATAGGTCGGAATTCATTGTCAAAAGGAATACAAAAAGCTCGTGAATTAGGTATTAATACATCAACTTCTGGAATTGAGTATATTCAAAAAAATCCTGATTGTTGTGAAGTAGTGTTTGATGCAACTTCGGCCATGGCACATACTCAGCATGCGCCCATTCTAAAAAAAATGCATAAATTTACTATTGATCTGACTCCTGCGAAAATAGGTGAAATTTGCGTACCTATTATTAATTTAGAAAGTAGTTTGCAATATAAAAACCTGAATATGATTACTTGTGGAGGTCAGGCTACTTTGCCGATTATTTATGCTTTACGAATTTTAAATGCCAAGATTCATTATGTTGAAGTAGTATCGAGTATCGCTTCGTTGAGTGCGGGACCGGCTACACGAATTAATTTAGATGAGTATATACATACAACGGAACGTGCCATAAAATTTTTTACTGGGATTTCAAACGCGAAAGCTATTTTGAATCTTAATCCTGCTTTTCCTTGTATTGATATGCAAACAACCATTTTTGCTAAAGTCGATGATTTAGATAGAAATAAATTTACTAAAACGGCTGCAGAGATTGAAAAAAAGGTCCAAAGTTATGTACCTGGTTTTAAAATACTTTTAAATTCTTTGATAGAAGATACCTGTACAGTGATTGTACAGGTAAAAGGGCAGGGGGATTATCTTCCTGATTATGCAGGAAATCTTGATATAATTAACTGTGCAGCGTTAGCTATAGCAGAAAGATACGCCAAAACTATGTTGCATAAGGAAATGTTATGCGATCAATCTTAATCAGTGATCCTACGTTAAGAGATGGAAATCATGCACTTCAACATCAATTAAATAGTGAGCAGATTGCCAAATATTGTATGGCTGCCGAAGCAGCAGGGATACCTATTGTTGAAGTAGGCCATGGTAATGGTTTAGGTGCATCTTCTTTGCAACTTGGAATAGCCAAACTAAGCGATAATGAGCTTATCCGTATTGCTAGAACCCATCTTAAAAAATCTCGCTTAGGTGTTCATATTATTCCTGGTTTTGCAACCATCGAAAAAGATTTACGTCCAGCTGTTGAGGGAGGAGTGGATGTAGTGCGCGTCGCTTCTCACTGTTCTGAAGCAGATATCACCGAACGGCATATCCAATTTATTCGCTCGCAAGAGAAAACAGTTTATGGTGTATTAATGATGGCGCATATGATAGGTAGCAAAGAATTACTTATTGAAGCTAAAAAAATGGAGGCTTATGGGGCACAGGGAATTGTTTTTATGGATTCTGCAGGCAATTTTTTGCCGCAGGATGTGATGGAAAGAGTGCAAATATTAGTTGAACATTTAGCTATTCCGATAGGATTTCATGCACATAATAATTTAGGGCTTGCTATTGCCAATTCATTGGCGGCTGTAGAGGTTGGAGCAAGCATTTTGGATGGTTGTGCCCGGGGGTTTGGAGCCGGTGCGGGTAATACCCAACTTGAAGTGCTGGTGGGAGTTCTTGAAAGAAAGGGTTATCACACCGGAATTGATTTTTATAAAATGCTTGATGCCAGCGATCTCGCTGAGCAAACGTTATTAAAAGAAATTCCCTCCATAAAACCACTCAGTATTATAAGTGGACTGGCGGGCGTTTTCTCTGGATTTCTTAAACCGGTATTAGCTAGAGCTAAAGAGTTTGATGTAGATCCAAGAGATATTTTTATCGAATTAGGTCGACGCAAGATAATAGCAGGACAAGAAGATATCATTTTGGAAGTGGCTGATAATTTAGCAAAAAAAGCAAAATTAATTTAGTGTACGGAAATTTACTAAGCATGGATTTATGAAGATAAGTGAAATTATTGCAAACTTTTTGGCTGAAAAACAAATACGCTATGTGTTTGGTATTATTGGTGCGGGAAATGCACAGTTATTTGATTCAATTACTTCAAAAGGGTTTACTACTATAATTTGTGTTCACCATGAGCAAGCAGCTTGTATGGCGGCACAAGCATATTACCGTATTTCCGGAATCTTATCTGCGGCAATCGTGACAACAGGTGCAGGCTCAACGAATGCGGTAACTGGAGTGGTAAGCGCATGGATGGATTCTATTCCTTGTCTGATCATTTCTGGTAATGAAAATTCTAAATATACTTTGGAGGATAATCCTTTAAGAGTTTGGGGGGTTCAAGGTTATGACTCAGTAGCTATGGTGAGTAAAGTCACTAAATATGCTGTTAGGGTTCTTAATGCTGATGAAGCTTTATTCGCTTTGGAAACGGCCTATTACCATGCATTGCAGGCTAAACCAGGACCCTGTTGGATAGATATTCCCATGAACATCCAAGCCATGGATTTAAAGAATTATAATTTTTCTCGAAATCAACAAGCGCTCAAATCAGAAATTTGTTCAGTAAATTCTTCATCACTCACCGAACTTTATCGGGCAGTAAACAATGTGTGGAATGCAATAAGTAAGGCACGGCGACCGGTGATTTGGTTAGGGCATGGTATTCGCTTAGCTGATGCAGTAGATTTAATTGAACCGTTTATAAATTTTTTGCAATGTCCAGTGTTAGTTTCTTGGGCAGGCATTGATATGGTGTCCTCTGATCATCCTTTAGTTTTTGGTAGAGCGGGGGTTTATGGTCAACGGTCAGCTAATTTTATCTTACAAAACTGCGATTTTCTTCTGGCGGTGGGAACGCGTTTAGCTATTCCACAAATTGGCTATGATTTAAATGAATTTATTAGGAATGCTAAATTAGCTTTAGTAGATATTGATCTGACCGAACTACAAAAATATGGGGACAAGGTTTCTATACCCATACTGGCGGATGCGAAAAAGTTTATGCAGACTCTGTTAAATATCTGCGAACCAAATGCTCTATTTATTGAAAAACAAAAGCTTTGGTTAGAACAATGTATTCATTATCGAAATAAATATCCAGTAAGCAAGGAATATCATGATAGTGATGGTTATATTAATTCTTATACTTTCATACAGAAACTATCAGAGTATTTTACAAATAATCAAATAATAGTCACTGATATGGGAACTGCCTTGTTGAGTACGCATCAAATATTATCGATAAAAAAAGGGCAACGTTTAATGACATCAACAGGACTTGGTGAAATGGGATACGCACTTCCGGCTGCTTTGGGTGCAGCATTTGCTAATCCGGAGGCTGAGATAATTTGTTTGAATTGTGATGGTGGAATGATGCTAAATTTGCAAGAATTGCAAACCATAGTGCACCATCAGCTGCCTATAAAGATATTTGTGTTTAATAACGATGGTTATCTTATGATTAAACACACTCAAAAGGCATTATTTTCTGGAAGGTATGCTGGGACTAATAAACAATCAGGTGTGAGTTGTCCTGATTTTTCAGCGCTAGCAGGAGCCTTTAATATTCCGTCATTCATTATTCGCAGTTGGGCCGATGTCGAATCAGAAATACCCAAAATACAAAGTTTAGCTGGGTCCGTCATTTGTGAAGTATTTACCCATCCAGAACAATTATTTAGCCCTAAATTATCCCTGGCTTTACAAAAGGATGGTTCAATTGTATCTCCTCCTCTAGAAGATCTTTCGCCACTTCTTCCACGAGAAGAATTAGAGGAAAATATGTTAATTGGATTGCATCCAAAATCTAAAGCGATCGAAGTAAAAGTTGAACTAAATAAAGCCTAGTGTGTAATTAAAAAATCCGATCTAAAACGATTGTTTCATCTCTATCCGCACCGGTAGAAATGATGGTTATGGGTACGCCGGTCAATGCTTCAATACGGCGTAGGTAATCTTGGGCATTTTTGGGGAGTTTGGCAAATTCTTTAATGGGTGTTGTTAATGTTTGCCAGCCAGGAAGCTCTTCATACTGTGGAATACATTGAGCAAGGTCTTCTGGATTTAAAGGTAGGTCAGTTAATAATTGTGATCCTAATCGATAAGCAGTACAAATTTTAATAGTTGCAAGTGTATCGAGGACATCGAGTTTAGTTAAACATAAACCGGAGACACTATTTAGTTGAATGGCTCGGCGGAGTAAAACGGTGTCTAGCCATCCACAACGACGCGGACGTTTGGTGACGCTTCCATATTCATTGCCGCGATCTCTAAGATTATCACCGTCTTTATCGAGCAACTCCGTAGGAAAAACACCATTGCCGACGCGTGTGCTATAGGCTTTACTCACACCTAATACATAATCAAAACAACGAATTCCTAAACCGCTACCTGTGGCTGCTGAGCCAGCAATGGTGTTTGAAGAAGTGACATAAGGATAAGTTCCTTGATCGACATCTAAAAATGTACCTTGTGCGCCTTCAAATAATAATGGTTGTTTTGCCTGATGGTATTCGGCTAAAAGTGCAGGGATATCGGTAATTAAAGGAACTAATTGTTTGCCAAACGCTAATAATTCTGAACAAGCCTGCTCATAATTAATCGTTGGGGCTTGATAATAGTGTTCAAGTATAAAATTATGATAATGGAAGAGTGTTTTTAATTTTTCCGAAAATTGTTGCGGATGAAAAAAATCGCAAAGTCGTAAACCGCGTCGCGCTACCTTATCTTCATAGGCAGGCCCTATGCCGCGTTTTGTAGTTCCTATAGCATTCTTTCCTTTTTTTTCACGGGCTTCATCAAGAGCGACGTGTGTGGGCAGAATAATAGGACAGGTCGCACTGAGTTTGAGACGTTGGCGTGCAGGGATGCCTTGCTGTTCTAATTCTTGCATTTCTTTGATGAATGCTTCAGGTGAAATGACTACGCCATTCCCAATCAAGCAGGCAACACCGTCATGTAAAATTCCAGAGGGAATTAAACGTAGAATCGTTTTTTTGCCTTGTATAACTAAAGTATGGCCGGCATTATGTCCACCCTGAAAGCGTACGACAGCCTTAACGTATTGGGTTAGCCGGTCAACAATTTTCCCTTTGCCTTCATCGCCCCATTGGCAACCCACAATAATGATAGTTTTTGTCATGATTTAAATTAACTTAATATATTCTTTGTATTTGAATTTTTGGCGAAGTTGTCGTTTAAGCACAAGCCCCATGTATCTTGAATACATTCCGGTTGTTCACTACACGGACAACTTTTAAAAAATTCCATTGCAGTAAATATATGGAACAAGCTGATAGGCTAATGGGATTAAATAGGAAATATAATTGCATAATTTATCCTATGATACCATTAATTGTTTAATTTGAGCTGCTTTACTATGAGTTTTTTCAAGTTTGTAGTGTTCATCTTTTTTATTTACTGATAAAAAATTATTCATAAAAGATGGGTTATTATATCCTTGTTGATGGGTGGTTTTTAAATTGAGATAAAAAGTAGCAAACTCAGGATTTTGATTATAGGCTTGATTATATATTTTTGCGGCTTCGGCATCGCCTTGCGCGCGAATTTTTGCAGCTTCTTCTTTTGCCTTAGCCAAAATTAAGTTAACTGAACTGTCTGCATTTGCGCGAATAAACTCGGCATTGGCTTTACCTAGTGCGTGTTGGGCAGTAGCCCTATTTTCTTGTTCAATACTCATATTATCTAATATTCGTGCATTGGCGTCTGCAGAAAGATGTAATTGTTTAAAACCAATAGCGATAAGTTTGATACCAGTTGTTTTAAGTTGTTTATTAACTATAGACAAGACAGCATCAATTTGCGCAGGTGAGCCATGTGCAATGAATTGGCTGAAGGGCATAGGAGCGTCTTTAGCATTAAACAACGTCGCTATTTGTTGGCTGATTAATAATTTAATTTGCTGAAAATTATTTTTTGTTTGTTGGTAATAACGGATGGGATCACTCACGCGCCAATTTGCAAAATAATCAATAGTTATTGGTTTTTCTGATGGGTTATTATTTTCATCGCTCGTTTCGCTTAATATCAAAGTTTGCAAGCGATTATCCAGCAGTATCGGCTGCATGAAAAAAGGGATTATAAAATGTAAACCAGGCTTAAGAATCGAATTTGGCAAGGAGTGGGTTAATTTTTCTTCAGACAATAGCAATCCACGATGGCCTTCGGGAATGATAATAATGCTTTGATAAACAATAAATAATAGGCAGACTAATAAGCCTAAGAGTAAATGAACTTTATTTCTTAGCGAGATCATTCATATCCTCCGGAAATATTATAGCTACTAGGGATAGAATTATTAATTTTATTACTTGGGTTATTATTATCAATTTGTGCTTTTTTATCGTTATTAGTAATAACAGTAGCCGTTAATTTATCTGTATTGACAGAGGTTGTTTTAGTAAATGGGTCGAGCGTTAACGAAGAATTGCTATCAGCATTATTCGCACTCTGCAATTTATTGCTTTGCACCATTAGCGTTTGTAAGGCGGCTAAGTAAAGCCGTTTTTTTGTCAAGGTAGGGGATGCTTCATAGGCAGGGAGTAAAGCTAAAAAATGAATAATGTCGGTTTTAGCTTTTAAAACTATTTCTTGCTGATAAGCTTTAGCATCTGCTATCAGCCGCTGTGCTGATAATTGCGCACGCGGTTTTATTTGCATAGCATAAATATTAGCTAGCTTCTCTAATTGTTCTTTGTCGTTTTTGGCATTAGCAGCATCGGTAAAAACCGCTTGTAGCTGCTCAGGCAATTGGATAGATAGTAATTCAATATTTTTGACAGCCAAACCCGTTTGCATTTTTACTACGCTTTGCAGTTGTTTTTGTAAACGTTCTGCTAATGCAAAATGTGAAGTAGTTAACAGTTGGTTTAAAGTGTATTGACTGAAGACTTGGTTAATTACATCATCTAGGGTTTCTTGCAAATTGGATAAAGGATGAATACTGGCAAAAAGAAAGTGGCGAGGATTAACAATCGAATAATCAATATTGAGATTCACCTGAATTTTGTTTTCATCACGCGTTAATAAGGTGACATGAGTGGACAGTTTATTTATTTTTCCGGAATTGATTATTGTATAATGTTGGAAAGGTTTAAATATCCAATGATAGCCCGGACCTACTGTAGAATCATAGACAGCAAAGCGGGTAACAACGGCGGATTCGTCCCTATTTACCTTATAAAAGCCGAGCGCAAACCAGATAAGTAAACCGAAGATCGAGATCAAACCTATCGTTTTGGCATTAAGTTTTACGAGTAAAAAAGGATGAGCAAGCACTGATTTTTTATTCAAGGTTCTTAACTTAAATAAAGCGACGATTTTTTTGTACAAATCACGTAGAAATGCTTCTAGATCAGGTGGAGTCTGTTTGGGTCGTCCTGTCCACGGGTCTTTGTTTTTTCCGGAATCACCCGGTTCGTTCCAGGGCATAATATGCTCCAATTGTTAGCTTTTTAAGATGTTTCGAAGAGGCCTATATCTATATCAATTTACGCTAGATTATGAAGCAGTGGATCTAGCTGTGACTAATTTTCCGCTCAGAAGAGCATTTTATGCATGCTGAGCCATTCTCGCAACTATTAATTCAGCAACAAAGTCGTTATGATCCCATGAACGATTCCAAAGTTCACTCCTGTGATGATTAAGCAGATAAGATTTTTCACTATCATTTTGATAAGTAAGACATTCGATAATGGCTTGACGTAATAAATCGATACCTATTCCAGATTGAGCCGATATCCAAACTTTAATGGGGAGACCTGCTGCGTTGCGTTCTAAACGCGGTGGAGTGTTTTCCAATAAATCAATCTTATTAACAACGATTAATTGAGTAATATGATCAGTATGTATTTGTTTTAAAACGTTAGAGACTGCCTGATTACATTCATTTTTCTCAGGGTTAGTAGCGTCTACGATATGTAATAAGAGGTTAGCGTGTTGTGTTTCTTCTAACGTTGCTCGAAAAGCGACGACCAGATGATGAGGTAGTTGACGTATGAAACCGACTGTATCGGCCAAAATAGCTATTTGGCCGTCATACAGCGACATACGGCGTATGCTGGGATCGAGTGTGGCAAAAGGCTGATTGGCAACAAAAGCAGCGGCATGCGTTAAACGATTGAATAAGGTGGATTTTCCGGTGTTGGTGTAACCGACTAAGGAAATATAGGGTAGTTGTGATTTTCTTCTGGCGCGTTGACTTTGTGCACGTTGCGCACAAACCTTTTCTAAGCGTTTTTTTATCGTTTTAATTTGTTGACGAATGAGACGTTTATCCGTTTCTAATTGCGTTTCACCAGGCCCCCGTAAACCAATACCACCACGTTGTCTTTCTAAGTGTGTCCAGCCGCGAATGAGTCGCGTAGAAAGATGTTCTAGCTGAGCTAGTTTAACCTGTAATTTTCCTTCAAAGGTACGTGCTCGTTGCGCAAAAATATCTAGAATTAAGCCAGTCCGTCCTAATACTCGACATTGTAATTTTTGTTCTAAATTGCGTTCTTGTGCAGGACTTAGATCGTGATTAAATAAAATTAATTGTGCTTTATGTACCGTTGTAGCGGCGACTATTTCTTCAAGTTTACCTAAACCAATGAAATACTTTGCTTGTGCTTTACGTTGTCGCCCAGTGATGAGTTTCATCGTTTGGGCACCCGCTGCTAGAGCTAGCTCCTGAAATTCTTTTACTATTTCTTCGGGTTCATATTTATTAAAATAGATATGAACTAAGAGTGCTAGCTCACCGCGTTGGGGACGTTCAAGCATTACTGATTCTAGACAGCATTACTGATTTCTAGCTCCACGTCAGTCACATGACAACTTTGCAGATCATTATTTTCATCAACACTGGCTAATTTAACATTCTTGGCTGGAACGACTGTTGAAATAGCGTGTTTGTAGACCATCTGGCTAACTGAGTTTTTTAACAAGACTACGAACTGATCAAATGATTCTACTAAACCCTGAAGTTTAATTCCGTTAACAAGATAGATTGAAACCGGAACTTTATCTTTACGCAATGCGTTTAGAAAAGGATCTTGTAGTTGCCCTTTAGACATAATTAGCTTCTCCATGCAAATTTTAAATATAAATATAATCTCAAAAAGCCTTGGTCTTAAATTTATTTAGCTTATAACCAAGCGCAGTAAGTTTAGCATGGGAAATGCACAGGGCATAGCCCTGAGCGTTAAGAGTTTGTCTAATCAAAGGTGAGTCAGAGGGAAGCTAACGGTGTAATCTATAGGTCCATTTATGCAGTGCAATTGAAGATGGGGTACAAAAAATAGCGAAAAAAAAGAATTTTTGTATTTTTTAAAGGGCCGATATTTTGTACCAAATAGGTAATTTTTTAAATAAACTCTTTATAAGGTTTTGTCCCAATTTGAGCCTATCTGAATATCGACCACCAGTGGTACAGACAGCTGTGTGGTGTTGACCATTAAATCTTCAATTAATTGTTTCGTCGGTTTTAAATCAGTATCGGCGACTTCAAAGACCAATTCGTCGTGTACTTGCATAATCATATGTGCTTTAAGATTTTGTTGGGCTAAAGCATGATCAATAGTGATCATGGCTTTTTTTATAATATCCGCAGCACTGCCTTGTAAAGGAGCATTAATGGCCGCACGTTCACTAGCACGGCGTTGCAAAGGATCGCTGGAATTAATAAAAGCTAAATTTAAACGTCGCCCAAATAAGGTAGTGACATAAGCCTGTTCATGTGCTTGTAAGCGTGTTCGTTGCATGTACTCTTTTACGCCAGGGTAACGAGTGAAATAACGATCGATGTAATTTTTTGCTTCTTCGCGCGAGATGCCTAACTGTCTGGCTAAACCAAAAGCAGACATTCCATAAATCAGGCCGAAATTAACTGCTTTTGCACTCCGTCGTTGCTCATGGCTAACCTGATTTAACGGAATGTTTAAAACTTCTGCTGCTGTGGCTTGATGAATATCAAGTCCTTGTGCAAAGGCATCGAGTAAGCCCTTATCTTGCGAAAAATGGGCAATGATACGTAGTTCAATCTGAGAATAATCTGCCGCAATGATTTTATAACCGGGTGGAGCGATAAAAGCTTGACGGATTTTTCGACCTTCTTTGGTGCGGGCCGGAATGTTTTGCAGATTAGGGTCAGAAGACGACAGTCGTCCTGTAACAACAGCCGCTTGGTGATAGGAGGTGTGGATACGGCCCGTTTTTGGGTTAATTTGTTGAGGAAGTTTGTCAGTATAGGTTGATTTTAATTTACTTAGACTACGATGTTTTAAAATGACTTTGGCCAGCGGAAATTTTAGGGCAAGTGCCTGCAAAACACTTTCAGAGGTTGATGCTTGACCTTTGGGAGTTTTTTCCAAAATAGGTAAGCCTTGTTCGGTAAATAAAACGGTTTGCAATTGCTTGGGAGACCCTAAATTAAAGGTCTTACCCGCCAATTGATACGCGTCTTCTTCGAGCTTTATTAAGCGTTTGGCAATAGAAAGACTTTGCTTTTGTAATAATGCTGAATCAACTAATACGCCATGACGCTCAATACGTGATAACACGGGGACTAAAGGCATTTCAATTTGTGTGAAAACTTTTGATAAACCCGGTAGTGCTTTAAGTTTGGGTTGGAGTGATGCATGTAAGCGTAAAGCAATATCGGCATCTTCAGCCGCATAGGGACCGGCTTTTTGGATATCGATTTGATTAAAGGTTTTTTGTTTCATCCCTTTACCCGCAATTTCTTCAAAATGGATGGTTTGATGATCCAGATGTTTTATTGCTGCGCTATCGAGACTATGTGAATTACTTGCGCTATCAAGTAAATAAGACTCCAGCATGGTATCAAAACCGAGCCCTTGCAATTGTATCCCATAATTTGCCAAAACCCCCATATCGTATTTTAAATTATGGCCTATTTTTATCTGTTTAGGATCTTCAAATAAAGGTTTTAATTGTTGCAGAACCCAATTTCTATTTAATTGTTTGGGCGCTCCAGGATAATCATGCGCTAAAGGGATATAAACGGGTTTTTCACCCTTAATGGCAAAGGATAGGCCAACAAGTTCGGCTTGCATGACATCCAAGCTTGTGGTTTCAGTATCGAATGCCCAAACTTTTGACTCAATTAATTGTTTTAAGAATGTTTGAAAAGTGAGTTCATCGAAAATTAATGAATAAGCTGTTCGCTGAGTTTCAGATTTATCGAGCGTTGGATTGGATGGATCCAAATTTTTTTCTAATTCTCTTAGCCAGCTTTTGAATTCTAGTTTTTTATAGTTTGCCATTAATGTTGAGATGTCAGGTGTTTTCGGTCGAAATTTTTCTAAGTCGAATTCCAAGTCAACATCGGTTTTAATGGTGACTAATTGCCGTGATAAAGGAAGTTTATCAAGATGGGCTTTGAGGTTTTCTCCAATTTTACCTTTAATTTCATTGGCGTTTGTTATCAATGATTCTAGGTTTCCATATTGATTAAGCCATTTTGCTGCGGTTTTTGGTCCTACGTTGGGAATTCCAGGGATATTATCCACGGTATCACCAATCAAACTTAAATAATCAGTAATTTGTTCTGGAGTGACACCAAATTTATCAATGACCCCTTGATAATCTAAGCGGGTATTAGTCATGGTATTTACTAAGGTAATCTGTTCACAGACTAATTGAGCAAAGTCTTTATCACCCGTAGATATTAAAACGGGTAACTGTTGTTGTAGGGCTTTAGTCGCTAAAGTGCCTATCACATCGTCGGCTTCAACGCCCGGATGTATGATAAGGGGTAATCCTAAACCACGAATGATAGCGTAGAGAGGTTCTATTTGCAGTTGCAAATCATCCGGCATTGTTGGGCGGTGGGCTTTATATTCGGTATATAATTCTTCACGAAATGTTTTGCCTTTGGCATCGAACACCACGACCATATATTCAGGGTGAGTATCTTTAATTAATTTGCGTAGCATATTAATAACCCCATACACAGCACCCGTGGGTTCTCCTCTAGAATTACTTAAAGGTGGAAGTGCATGAAAGGCACGATAAAGATAAGAGGTACCATCGACTAAGACTAAGGGTTTTTTCATAATGATATGATAACATATGCCATCTTTATGCTAAGCCTTACTTACGAAAGCTTTTAGTCATGTTTAGCAAACTTAGCCAAATTATTGAGTCATGGGGATAGTATGCGTATCGAGCACGAAATGAGATTAGATTTTAAGGACGTATTAATCCGCCCGAAACGCAGTACGTTGCAAACCCGGGCAGATGTGGATTTAATTCGTGAATATACCTTTAAGCATTCACGTTATTCATGGAAAGGAGTACCTATCATTGCTTCAAATATGGATCATACCGGTACCTTTGCAATGGCAAAAAGTTTAGCCAAACATCGATTACTTACCGCTATTGATAAATTTGCAAGCTTGCAAGACTGGAAAAAATTCTATAAGCAACATCCCAAGTTGATCGCTTATTGTTTTCCGACCACAGGGATTAAAACTGATGATGTCGATACGTTGGCCAAAATTGTTAAAATTGCGCCTAGCCCTTTTATTTGCATAGATGTTGCCAATGGTTATACGCAACGTTTTGTGGATAATATTCAAGCACTAAGAAAAAAGTATCCAAAGAAAACATTAATTGCCGGTAACGTTGTGACCGCAGAAATGGCCGAAGAACTTGTCTTAGCAGGAGCAGATATTGTCAAAGTGGGCATCGGTCCGGGTTCTGTTTGTACCACTCGTTTAAAAACCGGTGTAGGTTATCCACAATTGTCCGCAATTATAGAATGTGCCGATGCTGTCCATGGTTTAGGCGGACATCTATGTGCCGATGGTGGTTGTGTTTCGCCTGGTGATGTTGCTAAAGCGTTTGCGGCTGGGGCAGACTTTGTTATGCTAGGGGGTATGCTGGCAGGTCACGAAGAATGTGCAGGCGAAAAAGTGGAAGAAAATGGCAAATGGTTTATGCGATTTTATGGAATGAGCTCGAGCGAGGCGATGCATAAACATCATGGCAAGATGAATGTCTATCGTGCTAGCGAAGGTCGTTCAGTTAATGTCCCTTACCGAGGAAAGGTAGAGAACACAGTATTAGATATTTTAGGCGGACTGCGTTCTACCTGTACTTATGTTGGTGCGCAACGTTTAAAGGAGCTTTCAAAACGGACGACTTTCTTACGTGTTACTCAACAATTAAATGAAGTGTTTGCAGCGTTACAAGTGAATGAATTAGTTAATGATAATTAGTCCAGTCACTACACTGTATCGTTCACGGTAATTAATTCAAAACAAGCGCTCCTTGAGATTAGGGACAGAAAAATGCAATGAATGCGCTTCAAAAAAAACGATTAAATTTTGTTTTACTCATGTTATTGGTGGCTGCATTAGTGATAGGTTTATCTGTATATGCATTAAAGCAAAATATTAATTTGTTCTATACACCTACGCAGCTTGCTGAAGGACATTTAATACCTGGCCAACTTTTTCGTTTAGGCGGTGAAGTTAAAAAAGGCACCGTGAAAAAAAATGAGCAACAATGGCTGGTTTCTTTTGTAGTGAGTGATGCAAAACATCATGTTCTCGTTGAATACCGAGGGGTATTACCTGATTTATTTCGTGAAGGACAGTCGGTAGTCATTGAAGGAAGTTTGGATCAAGCAGGCATTATGCAAGCGAGCCAAGTATTGGCAAAACATGATGAAAGCTATCGACCCGCTAAATATACTCTTCATACTTGACATTGTCTCTGTATTGCAGGGTTCGCAATCCTCATGATTATTGGATATACCACCATGATTAATTATTGCATGGACGCGACACTTGCCAAAAATCCAATTGCTGTGAGTATAATTTATTTACTGGTATTACTTTTTTGAAAGGCAGGAAGCAAATGACCAAAATGACTAGCTTGAAAATAGTGATGGCGCTGCTATTGGTAGCTATTGCTTGTTTGGCTTATATCTTATTGACGCGTTTTTTTCCGAGTGAAGAAGTATTTTTTATGGGATCTCGGGCGATAAATCGGGCTTTAGTCTTAGATTTAAGCATTAAAAGTAATAAAGATTACGCTACATTTTTACCTGAAAACTCTGGATTTTTAGTCGTTCATCCGGCGAAATCGGCTGAAGATCATCGCGATGATATACTTGAAACTCGCGATATTTTTGCTTTAGTTGAAAAAAACAATAAAAATACCATACAAAATTCGGATCCTCTTTATCAAGAATTAGAATTACTTTTTTTGATAAAAACACCTTTAGGAATTCGTGCTAATTATGTGACTTTATCCAGCTTAGGTGTAAAAAGTATTGTATTTAATTCTGAGTATTTTCAGGAGTTTTTGCAAATCTATCAAGATAAACTACCCCATGCTGCTGGCTATGTCATTATGGGCGATAGTAGCCAACGGCAAATTCGTGATATTCTTGTAAAATAATTTTTGATAGAATATTTGACTGATTAACGATGAAGAATTTACAAGAAAAATTACAACGTTTGCGCTGGCAATGTCGGCGTGGGATGCTCGAATTAGATCTCATTTTGTTGGCTTTTTTAGAAAAAAATTATTTAAATTTAAACCCTGTTGATCAAAAGCTATTTGAGCGATTATTAAATTACTCAGATCAAGACCTTTACTGTTATTTAATAAAACGCCAGCCCATAGAAAATATCGCAATGCAGGTGTTAATAGAGCAAATAAATTGTGGCTATTGATTTTTACCGTTTAAAATCCTCTTATTATTTAGCTATTTTCTTGTTAGTAGTACATGGCGGAGCGCTTGCTTGTTTGTGTTTTTTACCTTGGCCCTGGTGGACTAAATTACTATTAAGTCTCGCTTGCTTAATGAGCTTTGTGACTCTTTTTTGCCAACATGTTCTATTAAATAATCCCCATTCTGTTATAGAATTTTGGCAGCAAGCTTCAGGTAATTGGCAATTAAGAAATAATTTAGGTGAAAGGAGTGTGTTAAGTTTGGCTAATGATAGTATTTGCACCCGTTATTTCGTCTTATTAAATTTTGTTTCCATAGATAAGAAAAAAAACAAAATTTCTTTAATTTTATTGCCGGATAGTTTAAATTCTAAGGATTTTAGACGGTTGCGTAGGCAGTTACAGAGTATAAGCTAAACCCTTTGTTATATTTTATCCTCGCTTAGCGGTTTAGATCAAAATATTCTTAGACCTAACACTTAAAATATCGTATAATTTTTAAACAGATGATTCTTCAGAATAATGAGTTTTTATGTCCAAAATAGTATCACAACAAACTATAGCTGCTTCAGAGATGCCTTTGGCACCTCTTGTTATTACTGACAATGCTGCTAACAAAATTGGAGAGCTGATGGCTGAAGAAGAGAATTTTCAGCTAAAATTACGCGTATTTATTACCGGGGGCGGTTGTTCTGGCTTTCAATATGGATTTAGCTTTGATGAGACTGTCAATGAAGACGATACGGTGATAAGCAAAATTATCCTCAAACCCGCCGCTGAAGATGACGATACTATCAACGTTCAATTACTTGTGGATCCCATGAGTCTAGTTTACCTAGTGGGTGCAGAAATCGATTATAAAGCTGACTTAACAGGGGAACAGTTTATTATTCGTAACCCGAATGCTAAGACCACTTGTGGTTGTGGTTCTTCTTTTGCCGCTTAAGTTTTTAAATAAATTCCACCGAGTATCGTTTGGTTTTTAGCGCCTGTTACTTCGGGAAGATTACTGGTTTTGCCTTCTAAAGTTTGTTTTGCCATCCAGGCGAAAGCCATGGCTTCTACCCAATCACTGGGCACACCTCGGTCATCAGTTAACAATAATTGATGCGAATGACTATGATGTTGTATGCGGTTTTTTAAATAAGTATTTTTACTTCCTCCTCCACACAATAAAATAACGCCCCGGGGACTTTTAAACCCTTGTATCGCTCTGGCAATGCTGATGGCCACCAGTTCGCAAAGTGTTGCTTGCACGCTAGCGGGTGATAATTGTCGACTGAGTATAGCGAGTTGTTTATTAATCCATTTTAAGTTGAAATATTCAGGGCCAGTACTTTTGGGAGGATTTAATTGAAAGTAAGGGTCGGATAAAAATTGTTGTAATAACCCTTGGTCAAAACGAGCACTTGCTGCCCAAGCGCCACCTTCGTCAAACCACTGCTTAAGATGATGGTGTATCCATTGATCCAGTAGACAATTAGCCGGTCCCGGATCAAAACCTAAAACCGGTTTTTTTAAATCAGCTGCCAAATAAGTGATATTTGCAATTCCACCGAGATTTAAAACGATAGTATCTTCTTTTTCAGTCCGAAAAATAGCATTGTGAAAAGCTGGCGTTAATGGCGCACCTTGACCGCCAGCAGCAATATCGCGGCGACGAAAATCCGCCACCGTTGTTATTCCGGTTTGTTCGGCAATAATATTGGGATCGCCAATTTGTATTGTAAAAGCATAATTTGCTAGATGGGGATAATGAAAGACGGTTTGACCATGACTCCCGATGCCTAAAATAGCTTGAGCAGAAAATTTATTTTCCGCTAATAATGTTTTTATTGTGTCCACTGAAACTAATGCAATTTTTTGATCGAGTTCGGCAAATTTTAAAATGTTGATTGAGTCTATGCTATATAGTTTGCTGAGATCTTCGCGCAACCTATTGCTTAAAGGAGATTTATGGCTTGCAAGTAGCTTTGGTTGATTTGTAGAAAAATCGACTAGGGCAGCATCCATCGCATCCATACTCGTACCTGACATTAGACCTATATAGAGTTTTTTCATTAGATCTCTCTTCTAAAACCTGGGTTAGACTTGTTTTCTTTATTAACGATTTTGGCTACGGGTTCTTCAATTAAACTTCAATACTGTAAATTGTCTGCCCCAAACTTAGCCCAACACAGGGTTTAGAAAGAGGTCTTAATTTAATTATCGGTTACTTTAATAAAATTTTTTATTTTAATTGTATTGCAATGCACTGTGAAAAAATAGTACGCTAAGCTTAAGTAGAGTTGGCTAGACAGTCGCTGTAGTTTCTACAGAGGAAAGTCCGGGCTCCATCGGGCAAAGTGCCAGGTAATGCCTGGGGGGCGTAAGCCTACGGAAAGTGCCACAGAAAATATACCGCCTAAGCAGAGTGTCGCCTTTGGCGAAACTATACTCACAGCATCGGGTTTTTGGCAAGTGTCGCGTCCATGCAATCATCATGGTATATCCAAGTCATGAGGATTGCGAGTTGGTGGCACACAGCCAATATCAAGTGCGAAGAGTATATAGCTAGGTAAGGGTGAAAAGGTGTGGTAAAAGCACACCGCATCATTGGTAACAGTGATGGCAGGGTAAACCCCACTTGGAGCAAGACCAAATAGGAACCTTTTAGGCGTGGCCCATGCTAGGTTCGGGTAGGTTGCTTGAGATATATGGTGACGTATATCCTAGATGAATGACTGTCCACGACAGAACCCGGCTTATCGGCTAACTCTTTTTTTCTAAATTTCTATACTATTACCACTCCGGTAATAAATTCGCTAAATTTTTAACCTATCGATTAGTTTTGTGCTTATAAAACACATTTATTCAAGCGCCTCTAGCTAATGCTTGACAAGAAGCAATTCTGATTCCTATAGTGTAATTAAGTGGCAAAAAGTGGGTAAATGTGGGCAGAAATGGGATAAATTATGTTTCGGGGTATAAATTTGGTAGTGCTCGATGCAAAAGGCCGGATTAAGTTACCGGTGCGTTATCGACAGTTGCTACCTACAGATAAAGAATCTCAGTTCGTACTAACGATCGATACCGAGTCTCCTTGTTTATTGCTTTATCCTATACAAGAGTGGGAAATCATCGAAGAAAAGTTGCAGGCTTTACCGAGTTTTAATCCAGCAGTGCGGCGTATTCAACGTTTACTGATAGGTCATGCAACGGATTTGGATTTAGATGGTAATAGTCGAATTTTATTGCCGGCATTATTAAGAAATTATGCACATTTAGAAAAAGAAATTATGGTTGTCGGTCAAGGTAGAAAAATTGAGTTGTGGGGTGCTAGTGAGTGGAATGATTATCGCACTCAATGGATTTTAGATACTGTTAAGCCCGGAGATCTGCCAGATGAACTACAGACGTTAGCGTTGTAGGCGACGACAGCCATGCAAAAACAAGAACAACATCAACCCGTTTTACTTGCAGAGGTTATTGAATATTTAGCCATTGATAGAGAAGGCGTTTATATCGATGCGACATTTGGGCGTGGCGGACATGCCGGACAGATTTTAAGTTATTTAGGAAATAAGGGAAGGTTAATTGCTATCGATAAAGATCCGGAAGCTGTTGCTTTTGCAATGCAGCAATGGGGACAGGATGAACGCTTTGAGATTTATCGGGGTTCATTTAAGAATATAAAAGAAATTGCAGTCTCTGCAGGGATTCTAGGACAAGTATCGGGAATTTTATTAGATTTAGGGGTTTCTTCACCTCAATTAGATCAAGCGGAAAGAGGATTCAGTTTTTTACGAGATGGGCCATTGGATATGCGTATGGATCCCAAAACCGGAATCAGCGCAGCAGAATGGCTAGCTTGTGCACATGAGAAGGAAATTGTACAAGTTTTAAAGGACTATGGGGAAGAACGTTACGCAAAACGTATTGCTCGAGCAATAGCCGAAGAACAAAAATTAAGGCCTATTGTCACAACGGTTCATTTAGCGAATGTGGTGAAGTTAGCTCACCCGCGTTGGGAGAGACATAAACATCCCGCTACACAAACCTTTCAGGCAATACGCATTCGAATTAATAATGAATTGGAAGATTTAAAAGTCTGCTTAGAACAAAGTATCGAAGTGTTAAAACGAGGTGGACGTTTGTTAGTGATCAGTTTTCATTCATTAGAAGATCGAATCGTAAAGCGTTTTATTCGTCAGCATGCTCATGAAGCGGTGGAATTAAAAAAACTTCCTTTCATGGCAACTGAATGGAGACCTAAATTAAAAAATTTAGGTCGCGGGATTAAACCGGATGCGTATGCGATTAAAGCCAATCCACGTTCGCGTAGCGCTGTGTTAAGAATTGCGGAGAAAATATCATGAATATGGCAGCACGTGCTTTAACACAAAATACCTTGACATGGGATCAAGGACAAAGCTGGGTTATTTCTTTAAAGATGTTAGGCCTTATTTTGCTAATACTTGCCGTATTGTCTTCAGCACTTTCAGTTATCTATATAAAAACCGTGCAACGTAATTTATATAGTCAATTACAAGCCAGTAAACAAGCTAGCGATAATTTAAAAACTGAATGGAGCCAACTCTTACTCGAAGAAAATACCTGGGTGGCACCCATTCGGATTCAAACCTTAGCGCAACAAGAATTAGGAATGCGAATTCCCGAAATGAAAAATACGGTTTTATTAACGAAATCAGTTTAAAAATGCTATTTGATTGTTCGCCTCCGACGCAAGTCCTTAATTTACTTGAGCAAGCGGTGTAATTTACATGCAGATGGGTCCGTTTAAAAAAAATAAATTGACTGCTGCTACAAAATACCAATGGCGTTTAATGATCGTGATTTTCTTATTAATAATTATCGCTTTCGGTTTAATTGGTCGGCTTATTAATTTAACGGTTATTAATCGACAGTTCTTGCGTAACCAAGGTAATGCCAGAACAGTGCGTACTTTAAATATTCCTGCACATCGCGGTATGATTTTGGATCGCCAGGGTGTGCCTTTAGCGATTAGTACACCCGTCGAGGCTGTTTGGATTGACCCCGCTTATTTTAAGCCAAATCGGCAACAGCTTTCTTTACTCAGTCATTTTTTACAAATCAATTCACAAACCATACAAGAAATAGAAATACATGGTCAATTTAAAGAGTTTATTTATTTAAAGCGTGGTTTAAATCCAATCCTAGCAAAGCAAATCAAAGATCTAAAAATTCCTGGCGTATTTTTACAAAATGAATATCACCGCTATTATCCGGAAGGTCCGGTGATGGCGCATGTGGTTGGATTAACCAATGTGGATGATCAAGGACAAGAAGGTTTAGAGTTAGCCTATAATAATTGGTTAGAAGGTCAGTCGGGTTTAAAGAAAGTGATTAAAGATCGATTAGGCCATGTCGTAGCGGATGTACGATCAATTCGTCAACCAAGACAAGGACATGATTTACAATTAAGTATTGATAAACGCATCCAATATATTGCATTTAGAGAACTGAAGAGCGGCATTGAACATTATCAGGCCGATTCAGGGTCGGTTGTTGTGCTCGACGTTAAAACCGGTGAAATTTTAGCGATGGCAAATTGGCCCTCTTATAATCCTAATGATCGATTAACAGCGCAAGATGGGTATACCCGTAACCGCGCATTAACTGATTTATTTGAACCTGGGTCCACTATCAAAAGTTTTAGCATGGCGAGTGTGTTAGCAAGTAACCAATTCACTCCCAATAGTCAAATCGATACCTCACCCGGTTGGATGATTGTTGCGGGTAAACGAATTATGGATGAGCGCAATAATGGTATCATGGATTTAACCAGGATATTACAGATCTCGAGTAATATGGGTATGTCAAAACTTATTCTTTCCCTCCCTGCAGAAAATTTATGGAATACTTTGCATCAGATAGGTTTTGGTCAAATTACCCAAAGTGGTTTTCCAGGTGAGCGAACCGGTAGTTTGCCCAATTTTAAGGTATGGAATCCTTTTGTACTGGCAACTTTATCGTTTGGCTATGGAATTTCAGTCACTGCTTTACAATTAACACAAGCTTATGCGGTGTTAGCGCATGGTGGTGTTAAAGTTCCGGTTACTTTTCTTAAAGTTAATGGTCAACCACCGGTAGGGCAACAGGTGATGGATCAGACCATTAGTCGAGAAATTTTGGATATGTTGGAGTCAGTGCTTACTAAAGGAGGAACCGCCCCATTAGCGCGGGTTCCAGGTTATAGAGTTACAGGAAAAACCGGTACGGTACGTATCGTTGGCGCCCATGGTTATGAAAAACATCGTTATAATAGTATTTTTATTGGTATTGCTCCAGCAAGTCATCCACGTTTAGTTGTCGCCGTTGTTTTACATGATCCTAAAGGTCGTTTGTATTATGGAGGTTATACTGCGGGGCCTATTTTTTCCCATGTTATGAGTAATGCCTTACATTTATTAAATGTTGCTCCCGATGACTTAGTGAATCTTAATCAACCCTTTCCTAAAGTCATGCTGCCTTCTCTAGGCATGAAAGATTAAAATATTATAAAAATCAATTAAAAATGTTTTTGAGGGGGATCCGAGTTCAATGCTCACCGAAGTTCAAATAGTTTACTTAATTTGCTAGTCGCATGCTCAATAGTAGATTGATTAGTTGTTAATTTTCAAAAAAACGATATTATTTATGGAATAGGCTAATTATGCGGCTTTTTGAGCTAGAATGATTACTTAATATTTAAGGATAGATAATGCATCAGGACATGCGGTTTAAGTTCATTTTTCTTTGTGTGTTTATTTCTTTTATCTTTTTTATTCCAAGTATTCTTGAAGCACGAGAACCTTTAGCGCCGCGTTTTTCAGCGTCAGCGTATACCGGCGTGTATACGGTGGGACAAGCGGATCTGATGTTATCACTGGATGGTGATCAGCGACATAATCTCTATGTAAATCCCCAAGGCGCCTACGGCAGTGATCAGCAATGGTATGGTGATCTCGGCTTAGGTTATCGTTGGATCAAAAATGATGCTGCGATATTAGGTTGGTATTTATTTGCAGGACATAGTCGTGTCGAGAATAGCAGTGGTTTCTGGATAACCAACCCCGGTGTAGAAGTGATGGGCAGTCGCTGGGATGCAAGAGTGAATGCCTATATTCCAGTTGCAGGGCGTAGTAATGAATTAGGTATAAAAGAATTTAACATAGTGACGACACCGGTTTTTACGGGTCATACCGAAATCCTTAATAGTGTATTTAATGATGTAAATGCGATTCAACAAATCGGTAATGGCGCCGATGCGAGAGTGGGCTATCAATTGTTTCGATATGTACCCTTAAAGGGTTATTTAGGTACTTATTTTTTTAGTATAGCCAATACCGATAACGTACGCGGTGGTGCAGCCGGATTGGAATATTGGTTTGATGAAAATATCCGGGTGTTTGCAAATTATAGTTACGATAATTATCAACACAGTAATGTCGTTGGCGGAATAGGAATAAGTTTTGGTGGAGTGAGAAAACACCGAGCGGATCCTACCTTATCGGAACGTTTAACCGATCCGGTGGATCGATACTTAGCGAATTTGGGTCATGGTTCAGGCATACCGAGTAAAACTTTATTGTATAGCATGGCTAGAGGCAGTAGTAGTGTATTAGTGAGCGATAGCATTGCCTTTTTTAGTCAAACCGGCGCACCGAACAATGGAGGGACAGGTTTAACATTAGCGAATTGTACGTTTGAAAATCCCTGTGGGCCAACCGATTTTAGCCAAACTAGCGTGAATGCATTAAATACTTTATTACCCAATACGATGTTTTATTTTAATGGAGGGAACTACACAAGTAGTAGGCCGATACAACTCAATCCGGGCCAAAGCTTGCAATCACGTATTGCAGATTACACTCAACTCGCAACAGGCCTAGGACGTTCGACAGTTGTTGCGAGTCAGATTCGTCTCCAAGGTAATAATACTTTAGAAAATATGATTTTATTATCTCCTTCTTCTACAGGTAATATAATGACGATATCTGGACAAGATAATACGATAGCAGGTAGCCAAATAGGCTCTTCTAGCGCTCCCGTTGCTATTGGTATATTTGATAGTGGAAACCAAACCTTGATTGATAATACGGCTATCTTTGCTACAGGGACGGCTTACATAGGATCAGGAAACACTTCGATTATTCAAGATAGTGTATTAAATGTTAACGCACCGATGAATACTACTGCAACCGGAATTAATATCGTCGGGTCAAATACCAATCTTTCAGTTAACAATACCCAAATTGAAATTAACAATGCGAGTATTAATCGAAATACATTTGGAATAGTTATTTTCCCGAATAATGTTGTTACGCTAAATAATTCGACTATGACCGTGACGGCTAACAATAATGTAACCAGTATTGCTAATACTTATGATATATTGAATTTTGGTAGCTTAGTAGTGGATGGAGGCAGTTTAAACGCTAATAGTGATGGAGATAATGTTGGAATAGTTAGTTCGAGTAGTTCTTCTCCACCTGATATACTATTCAGTACAGAATGCCAAGTGAATGGTACACAAGTAACTTGTTCATAAGACATGGGCGTATATAATTGTTTTTTTAGAACATCTAATTCTAATAATAATTTATGCAAAAAAGTTGGCAAACCTTACTTAAAGAGGTAATAACTGATCCAGCAGAATTATTGGATCAATTAGAACTTAATCCCAATTTATTACCTGCAGCGCAACGGGCTGTAAAATTATTTCCTTTACGTGTGCCGATAGGTTTTGTCGAACGGATGCAAAAAGGCAATCCCCATGATCCCCTCTTACTGCAAGTACTTCCTTTAGCGGCCGAAGAAACAGTGAAGCTGGAATTTAGTCAGGACCCTTTACAAGAACAAAGGGTCAATCCTTTACCGGGTTTATTACATAAATATCAGGGCAGAGTATTGCTAACGATTACCGGTGCCTGCGCGATAAATTGTCGCTATTGTTTTCGTCGCCATTTTCCTTATACAGAAAATATTCCCGGCAAGGTTTGGCAGGTTATTTTGGCGTATATCCAAGCTGATACGGCAATCAAAGAAGTGATTTTTAGTGGCGGCGATCCTTTATTGGCGAATGATCATTATTTGGGAAAATGCATAAAAGATCTTGAAAGTATCGCTCATGTTACTATTTTACGCATCCATTCGCGTTTACCAATAGTATTACCTGAACGTATCACACCCGATTTTTTAAATCAGTTGAGTCATAGCCGCTTACAAACTATTGTAGTGACACATAGCAATCATGCCAAAGAATTAGATCATTCAGTGAAAACCGCTATAGCAAGCTTACGCCAACGAGAAATTATGGTTTTAAATCAAGCGGTGTTATTAAAAGGCGTTAATGATAATCTCGCAGACTTAGTTGATCTAAGTGAACGTCTTTTTGCTTGTGGAATTTTACCCTACTATCTCCATTTACTCGATAAAGTGCAAGGTGCAACGCATTTTGCTGTGGACGAAGAAAAAGCTAAACAATTATTGATAGGTTTACGTACAAGCTTGCCGGGTTATTTAGTCCCGAAGTGTGTTTATGAGCAAGCGGGTGCACCATCTAAACTCCCTATAATTTAATTACGCAAGATTGCTTGACTTGAACTAGCCAATTATCAATAGACACTTTATACTTTGGGCAAATTCACTTCAAACTTACTGAAACTTTGTTATTGATAGGTGGGGTATGCCGGAAAATCTTAAAAAGATGCGCCTAGAAACCGATAGTATGGGGAGCATTGAAGTACCCGCCGATCATTATTGGGGCTCCCAAACCCAGCGGAGTATCCATCATTTTGCTATAGGTAAAGAAGATATGCCGCTGGCGGTAATCCATGCGTTTGCCATTTTGAAAAAAGCCACTGCCAAAGCGAATCAAGAGTTAGGCTTATTAGCGAAAGATAAATCTGATTTGATCATACAAGTGGCAGATGAAATAACATCTGGACAATGGGATAAAGAATTTCCATTACGGGTTTGGCAGACTGGGAGTGGCACGCAAACCAATATGAATGTGAATGAAGTGATTGCCAATCGCGCCATAGAATTAGCGGGGGGAGAGCGCGGCAGTAAGAATCCAATTCATCCCAACGATCATGTCAATAAATCGCAATCATCGAATGATACTTTCCCGACAGCGATGTATATTGCCGCCGCATTAGCGATTGTTAAACAATTGATACCGGCGATACAAAGCTTGTATGCTGCTTTAAGTGAAAAAATTCATGAGTTTAAAGATATTATTAAAATTGGTCGTACGCATTTACAAGATGCTGTCCCTTTAACGTTAGGCCAAGAGTTTTCAGCTTATGCCGATCAATTAGAATCGGCTTTAGCGAATATCGAAGAAACATTACCCGGACTTTATCAGCTGGCAATTGGTGGTACGGCGGTGGGAACCGGCTTAAACACGCATCCTAAATTTGCCGAGTTAATTGCAAAAATTATTGCGGAACAAACTAAACTACCTTTTGTTTCTGCAAAAAATAAATTTTCTGCTTTAGCGGCCCACGATGCTTTAGTATTTGCGAGCGGGGGGTTAAAAACCTTAGCCTGCGCGTTAATGAAAATGGCGAATGATATTCGTTGGTTAGGTTCCGGTCCGCGTTCAGGTTTAGGCGAGCTTATTTTACCTGAGAATGAGCCAGGTTCTTCGATTATGCCGGGTAAAGTAAATCCCACCCAATGTGAAGCGATGACGATGGTTTGTGTGCAAGTGATGGCCAATGATACCGCGATCAGTATGGCAGGGAGTCAAGGTAATTTTGAATTAAATGTATTCAAGCCTTTAATGATTTATAATTTTTTACAATCGATCGATCTATTAAGTACGGCATGTCAATCGTTTGCACACTATTGTGTTAAAGGTTTAAAAGCCAACCGCGCTAAGATTAAATATTTTTTAGAAAATTCACTGATGCTAGTAACGGCTTTAAACCCTATTATTGGTTATGATAAAGCCGCAAAAATTGCACACAAAGCACTCCATGAAGAAACGAGTTTACGCGCAGCGTGTTTGTCATTGGGTTATTTAAGTGCTGAAGAATTTGATAAGGCGGTGGATCCGAAAAAAATGTTAGGGCCTAAATAGGGCACAAAAAAGTTAATCAATACTGCCCTCATAGACCTTAGCAGGAGTGCCGCGCAAAAAAACCGGTGACTTTTCACCTTCCCAACGTACCGTGAGGAGTCCGCCGGGTAAATTGACATTGACTTTTTTAGTGAGTCGATTCAATAAACGTCCCGCAATGACTGCGGCACAAGCGCCGCTACCACAGGCTTGGGTTTCTCCGACGCCACGCTCATAAATACGTAGATCAATTTGTTTCGGATCGCGAATTTTCATAAATTCTACGTTACATCCTTGCGGAAAATAAGGATGGGGATGTTGATTGAGATAAGTACCTAAGTCTTCTACCGGTACTTGATCTAAACAATTGACTTGTATCACACAATGGGGATTGCCTAACGATAGCACACAACTATCAAATCGGCCGAAAGGTGTTTCAATCGGATGGATTGGCGGTGGTGACATATTAATAAAAGGAATTTTTTCTGGTTCAAAAATAGGTAAACCCAAATTGGCAGTGACTTTGCCACTACCTTCAATAGTCAGTTCCAAGAGATTATTCATGGTCATCAATTGGATAGAGTTTTCGGCACAAAGTTTTTTTTCTAATAAAAATTTTGCAACACATAAGGCGCCATTGCCACATTGTGCGACTTCACTGCCATTGGCATTAAAAATCCGATAATAAAAATGTGTGGATTTAGGTCGAGGTTTTTCGATTAACAACAATTGATCAAAACCGATACCCCGTTGTCGGTTGGCCCATTGGCGGATTAATTTACCATTAGGTTTAAAAGTTTGGTGTATGGCATCGATAATGACAAAATCATTACCTAATAAATGCATTTTGGTAAATTCAGTTTTCATTCAAAATTTTTGAGCTTAATGCGTAAGCTTTTCGTTTGACCATAATTGCTCTAGGGTTTCACGGGTGCGAATTAAAAAGTATTGATTTTTATCGACCATAACCTCTGTGGGTCTCGGTCTGGAATTATAGTTGGAACTCATCGAAAAACCATAAGCACCACTATCCATCATAGCTAAATAATCGCCTGATTGTATAGCCAGCGGTCGGTTTTTAGCAAAAAAATCACTACTTTCACAAATAGGTCCGACAACATCGTAATTCTGCACTGTTTGGTCGCGCTGGATGATGGGCAATATCGTGTGCTCAACTTGGTAGAGTGCAGGACGAATGAGATCATTCATGCCGGCATCGACAATAGCGAAGTTTTTCTCGCCATTGGATTTAAGGTATTCAACTTTGGTTACCAGTATGCCGGCTTGCGCAGTAATAGCGCGACCTGGCTCGATGATTAATTGGAGTTTGGTCTTGCTTTTTTTTAAGCTATTTAAAATTTTTTGACAATAGTCTTGCGGTGTAGGAATGTTTTCTGATTGATAGGAAATGCCTAAACCCCCACCTAAGTTGATAGTTTTCAATTCAATACTTTCATTTTTTAATTGTTCGGCCAGATCTAAAAGCTGTTCGATGGCTTGTAAAAAAGGATCAAGTGTAGTGAGTTGTGAACCTAAATGGCAGCTAATTCCCTGGATTTTTAGATGTTGAGATTGGGCTGCGCGACGATAGAGTTGCAGGGCAGTATCTGCACTCATACCAAATTTGGTTTCTTTTAAACCAGTGGTAATATAAGGATGGGTTTTGGCATCGATATTAGGATTGATACGTAAGGCAATGCTGGCCACTTTATGCAAATTTTTGGCAATAGATTCGATTCGAAGTAATTCTGACTGGGATTCAACATTGAAACAGCCAATATTCGCGAGTAAAGCGGTTTTTATTTCTTCGCAGGTTTTACCTACACCAGAAAATACCGTTTTTTTTAGATCCCCGCCTGCTTGCATGACACGAGCGAGCTCTCCGCCTGAAACGATATCAAACCCCGCTCCCCATTTTGCGAGGGTTGCTAAAATGGTCAGGTTAGAATTAGCCTTAACGGCATAACAAATTTGCTGCGAGTTTTCTAACAGTTGCTTAAATGCACACCATTGCCGTTGTAAAATAGCCAGTGAATAGATGTAACAGGGCGAACCAAATTCGGCCATTATATTGGCAATAGGGACTTCTTCTACGTGTAATTCGCGGTTTAAATAATGAAAAGACATTATGATGACGGTTTAGCAAAATGATGAGGGATATAAACCGATGGTTTTTGATCAGGTAAATATAATGGACCCATTTGTCCACAGCCGGTTAAGAAAAATAACATACTGAGATAAAAAATAGATTGATAGTAATTTATTGGCATAACGATTAAAGTTAAATAAAACTGTAAAAATAACAAGCGTTTGAAAAACTCACAAGCGCTAAAAATTTTTTACTAAGCCTTTGAGCAGGACATAAATATTAGAAATAGTATAAAAATTTATCGCTATTATAGAGTTTATTTTTACCGAAATCCAAGCAGTATACCTAATCTTATCTCGGTCGCCAATAAAATCTAGTCTTATTTTAAGGATAAAAAAATATTTAATTAAAATAGTTTCAGTATAAATGTTAGTTTTTTATGAACTAAAAAGCAACGGGCTTGAATGACAGAAAAAACACCCAGCTTTATTGTTTTTTAATTTTTAATAAAAAAATCCTATCATTTTTATTTTTATTTTTTTAAAAAAAATTTATTAAATTCTTCGATAAAAATGGGTCATTTGAAAAAACATTATAAAAAAGGTATTTTAAGGACATTTGAAATCAGAGTAAAAAAAATATATTTTTTAAAAGCATACTATAAAAATTCTTGAATAATAAAAAAAACAATAAGGAGAAGTTAATGATGAGAATCAATTCTGTAAGTAATATTCCCCCATACTCAACAGAGAAAAAATCATCGAATAAGCTAAATACTCAAAGTTCCTCACAAATACTTAACAAGATAAAAAATTCTTCAGCTAAAAAAATCGTTAAAAGAAAAAATTTAGCAAATTTTTCAAAGAAATTTAATGATGATCTTTATCGATCAAAAGAATTCAAAAAATACCTAAACAATAATATCAATGCTCGCTACAAGCGTGGCTTAGATAACAATTTGGTTGCCGCTACATATAAAGGGGATTATAACTATTGGCTAAGTCAGGAAGATATTGCAGATATTGGCCGGTTAAAGTATCAAGGTTTTCAAACACATGTAAATTATGATAGCCATTTTGAAATAATTGGTTCTTTTACTCAATTTAAAAAGATTGTAAAAAGATTTAAAGAGAGAGCCTGTAATAAAGCTGCAACTATCCCAGGTACTAGAGGTACGGTCCTTACCTTAATCATTCATCAATCAGAAAATCACTGGGTCAGTTTAGTTATTTTTAGAGATTTGGGCCACATCACAGCTATTTATTTAGATTCAAAGAGTCAAGCTCTTCCAAAGGAATATCAAATTTTTCTTAGTAAAAATACCATAGAACTTGTTAATTTAACTAAGCATTTTACCCAACAACAAGATGCTCACAATTGTGGTTTGTGGGCCTTGGAAAATGCTGGGGATATCAATTTAATGTTGCATAATCATGAAGACATTCTTTGGGCAGTTAACCAAATAGAACGAAAGCGCGATAAACTATATTTTGAGACACTCCGAAAAGAGTTGGCTCAGACATTAGTTGACGATTTATATTGGCGTAATCGGCATCCCAATTTTTATGCAGAATATACTTCATCCGATCAAAGTACTTCAGTGTCTGATCGGTCTTCCAGGACCAGTCCAGAAGAGGAACCTGCGCTTAAACGGCCTAAATTCGAACCTATTTTTACATTAAATGATAGATTGACTGTATTTTCTGAAGCTTTTATAGCGAATTTTGGCCAACGTTTGGCGGCTTGTCATGTCATTGCTAGAGAAGGAAGAATATCAATAGAGGCCCTGCAAACTGAGTTAATAACAGGGATTACTGGTAGTTTATTGGGAATAGCGTTTTCTGAGTGTGGTGCAGGTAATTGTATGGGAGTTGTTCCTTCATTAGCTGCGTCTGCCAGAGCAATTTCTGGAAAGTTATTGATTAAGAAAAAATCTGCACAAAGAATTACTAAATGTTTTGATGGGTTGGAGAAGGCACGTTTAAGTATCATTTTAACTAAGGCAGCCTATAACATTTTTTCTAGTTATGAATATCAGTTTATCCATATTAATGATAAATCAGGGATTCAAGTGGCAATGGAGAAATTGGCCGATGATGCGGTCGATAGAATTATGAATTTTTTAAAACAACAGAAGCCTAATGGGCTGATTATGTCCAACGAATTATTAGAAAAAGGGCTATTGCAAGGTCCATCCCAGTCGTTTTTTGACCCGAATTTAAAACTATTGCAACTAAGCGTTAAAGGAAAAACCCTTATCAATGATCAACTTGAAACGATTGACAATGAAATATCGATTATTTCCAGTAAACTTTTTGAAAATGTAGGTGTAATTGCATTTGATACTGAAATGCAAGTAAAAAAATTCTATATATCCAAAAAATATCCTCAAAAATATGGCAATCGACGTTTATTTGACTGGGAAAAAGAGATTAATAGTGATTTAAAATTAGGCTTACGAGCCAAATACTCAGAGGTTACTCAAAATTCTGATTATCAATACACTTTAACTCCCGAAATGGCTCAAACCGAAGCTGAACAAATTAAAGTTTCAATAGAAAATAAAGTACTTCCGGCTGATATGCCGGTTTTGAATATCAAACAAGAAAATAAACAATCTATTTTATTCAATTTACGAGAACCGATTGCTTATTTTACCGGAAGAGAGGAATCGATCAGAAATTTACATGATATATTATCAAAAAACTTTAATATGGCAGTTATTTCACCGTCATTGATGCCTTCTTCTGTAATTAAAACCGATAATGGTGGATCAGTTCATTCTCATACCTTAACAGCAACTCCTCAGCAAGACATACCATTATCTATCAGTGGTTTAGGGGGCATAGGTAAAACGCAATTAGCCTTACAATATGCCAAATTATACCGAGATGAGTACGATAATAATATTCTATGGATAAATGCAGAAGCAATTGAATCTTTAGATACATCGTTTTTTAAATTAGCAAATAAAATAGGTTTGGAAACCAAGAATCGCTATGCTCAGGATAAGGAGATTAATGAGATCGCTGACATGGTTTATCAATATTTTAGCGATAAAAAAAGTTTGTTTATTTTTGACAATGCGGAAGATTTTCGTAGCATAGAGACTTATTTACCCAAATCTTTACTAGGTAATAAGCCGACGATTCTTATTACATCGCGTTTTAGCCACTGGAAAAATGTAGCAAGTGTGTTAACACTGAATGTCTTTACCGACTACGAAGCACTATCATTGTTTAATAAAATTTTAAAAAATAATATTGATGCATATCAGATTTTTACCTTGAATAAAATGTTGCAAGGTCTACCTTTAGCCTTAAATCAAGCCATCGCTTATATTCAGTTCCAGAGAGAAACCGATCCTGAATTTTCCATCGATCAATACATTGAGCTCTTTAAAAGAAAAGCCGAATTATTATTAAACTATAATTTGGAATATAACAATGATCCCTACCTGAAGACTGTTTTTACTACCTGGCTGGTGACTTTAGATAAAATTAAAATGATTCCTGAACTAGGTTCAGTTGCTATCGAACTTTTAGATCACATGATTTTTCTCGATCCAGAGAATATTTCCCCGAGTAATTTTTTTGCATTAAAGGATCTGCATAATATAGATGGCGATTATATATTTGAGAGTTTTAAGGAGTATACCGATCGGATAAGAAAGGGGATGTTTTTACTAAAAAGCTATTCTTTGCTGAATTCTGGTGTAGATGGCAGCTATACCTTACATCGATTAGTCCAACAAGTGCATCGCATTACTATTGAAAAAGATCCGATTAAATTTGAAAAAATGGTCTTAAACACACAAGCACTTTTTAGATATCAAAATGAAGATCAAAAAAATGATAGTCATTATTTACATTTTTTACTGTATATGATTGAACATGAGAACTCGTCGGCATTATTAGGAGATAATTGTATCGAAAACCTGTTTAACAAACTCGCTAATAAGGAAATAAAATATTGGTTTTATTTTCTCGATTTAGCCTATCGCAAATTTACTCGAAAACGCTATCTTGAGTTTCTAGCGGATTCTTTAGCCTACTGTAGAAAGGAGGGTTTTACTTCTTTAGTGACTGAAATGCTTAACTATTTTGAAGATCAATACGAATTAGCTAATTTCAATTTAGAAGATATTGTGGATATGTTTAGTCGAATTGAATATTCTAAGGAATATGAAATCCGACGCTTTTCAACAAAACCAGAAAAAAAAATTCAACAAAAAGAAGCCATCCATCTTATTGCTGAATTAAAAAAGAAAATATTTGGAACTTACCATAATTATAATTCATGTCTTTCTTCGCAAAACTCAAAAAAGAAAAGGAATGTGTGTTCAGATGAAGAGATGCAAGAATGGATAGAAAATAAAGAGTATGAAAGCAGTAAAGCGCATGTAGAGAAAGTAGGACGAATTTCGCATTATATTAATTCCGGATTGATCACTAAAGATATCTTATCTGAACTCATTCGAGGTGAATGGGAAGAGGTAGCCGTTAATGTAGAGTTTATACTCGGTAGTCAAATTCTTGGAAAAGTCTCAAATCTCATGCTAATTCAAGGAAGTCGGTATGAAGGTGAAGCCCATTTACTCGAAAAAGAATTAGGTTTAGAAAATCCAAAAATATGGTCTTTACTTCTCAGTGAAGAAGTTACTTTTATTGGAAAAAAACTGCTTTTAGGTAAGGTTTTACAAGTAGGGGCTAGCTTTGTCGGCAGTGCCACCGATCTTTTAGCTATTTATAATTTAAGACAAGCGATTGAAGCCTATGAAAATGGGGATAAAACGGTAGTTCCAGAAATAGTGGGCACCAGTGTTATTTCCGTAACGGGCGCGACTGGACTGGGCTTAAGTGTTTCTGCAGTGCTAGGCTACATAGAAAGATCGACACTGAGACTGATTAATCCTTATTTAGCCGCTTTTTCTGCGCTGGTTTGGTTAGGCACGAGTTTATATAAAACCGAAGCGCAAATACAAGCACTCCAAAAATATGTGCATCTTTCTGCGAAAGAACATTATGTTGAATTCATGCGCAATTTTTTAAACTATCCACCTTCAAGCTATTTACAAGCTAAATCGAATAATGGACAGTTAGTTTTATATGCGCTTGATTTTTTAAAAAATAATACCGATTTTAGATGGTATATTGCACCGATTTTTTCTGCAAATAACATTTACTATGAAAATAGTACCGTTCTTTTAGATCATGAGCGACCCATCGAATTATCTGTCGTTACACCGGATGAACCCTCTGAAGGTCATTTGGCATGTCTGCCGGGTGTTCCTGAAGATAATAAAAGCGCTAGTCATTTCGCTTATCTTTGTAATGGTGCTTTTGGTTTAGAATACCTCATTCATCGAACCGCGGAAGTTGCCTTAATTAACTTAGGATCTGGAAATGATACTATATTTGCTATTCCAGATTTCCCTAATTATTTCTTAGTACAAAAAGGCAAAAAAATTTATAGGGGAGGAGACGAAGGAAATATTTTTAGATTAGAAAGTAATGCCACGACCGGAAAATTGACCGGTGGAAGAAAATCCGATGCTTTGATTCTTGAACAATTCCATTCTGAAAAAAATACTTATTTATTTATTGATAGCGATGGTTTTTTATGCGATAGAGTAGGTCCATTGGAAGACTTTACACCTGAACCTTGTTCCAAAAATAACGCAATCGAACTTAATAAAATTAATCAGGTTTATGGTCGAGAAAAACAGCAGGACGTCATTTATTTAGATCCAGCCATGCAATTTATCGATGGCTATGGTGGCTATGATACAGAACATGCCGATATTTTCTTCATAACCGAACGGGCTTTTCCAAACCCAAGCTTAGTATTGAGAAATAATACCTTAGTTTTATTTCCAATCAACAACTGCATTCAGTCTGTTGATTACCAAATTCCGGCTACAGAAATCGGTAAAGCAGAAATTCGAACCAATTTTTCAGCAACGGTCAAACATCGATTCTTTTTTAATACGCTTCTCGAAAATATTCTCAGCATGAGAGTACAGAATGACACGTTAACCGTCTCAGTATTTGTAGAAGACGATACTGATGTGTCAACATTTACGATTACGCTTTATGATCCGAGTTTTCTCAGTGAAGGTCAGCCTCATTTCAAAAATGTCACTAACTTTGAAAAGCGTAGTTCTTATTTTTTTGAGAATATGGAGATTAAGCTAGTCAATAATGAACAGCTCTTTGCTCAAGAAATTTTAGAAAACGGTAAAACCTTGGATGAAAAGATTGTGCGTTTTGCAGAATTAGCCAGCCATTTAGAAAAAACCATGACTATTCAATTACTTAATAATGAAACCTTAGTTATTGGTGGAAGAAGTCATGACTATTTTTCTCTTGATGGTTCTTCAGTCAGTCATTTGAATGGAAATGGTGGTGAAAATGTTTATCTTATTATCCCGCCTAAAAAAAATGTTTTATTTCCTCTTGCAGATATCACACTCTATGCAAGCCCAAGTACTCAATCTGATTTAAATGAACAGATTGATACCTTAAATTTATGTGTAGTGAGTGACTATGTAAAGAAAAAATGTCCATATGCTGTCATTTCTTTTGAACTCTTGCTTGAAGGTTCTGATCTTATCTTGAATCTGATCAGTTATCTGCAATCAGGAAAATGTACAGATGTTAATGAAATCTGGGAACTGGCTTCTATTCGATTGAAAGATGGAATTTATTGGTATAAAAAACTTGATATCCTTTTAGAAGATAAACTGACTCGACGGATAACAACGATGGATGGAGAAGCCTGGACATTAACGGGGCCCGTCTTAATTGTTAAGGAATATAAGAACATTATTAATCTCCTGCCTAGCGACATAACAGAGAATTCGGAAATTGTTCTATTAAGAAATAGTGGTAATTATAGTTTTTTTCGGAATGAATCCGATTTGATTTTAACCAATGTTCACACTGAGACATCATCGACACCGTGTACGATAATTGCGCATGATTATTATCAAAATCCCGAGATGCAAAGAAAATTATTATCATCGAAACTCAGTTTTCTGGATGAAGATGATGAAGATAGCTTTCATCTTAAAGACCATCAGGCTTTGATCGATGAAGCTCAACATTTTTCTGATTTTGCTAAATTATTGGCGTCTAAAGACACTTTTAAACATAAGCAGGAATTAAGTATTCCAGTTTTACTTAAACATTCCCAGGAATTACCCAAGATACGCCCTAAACGTCAAATTAATGGTGTTACTAACGATAGTTCTTTCCAGATCGCCTTAGGTATAAAAATAGGTATAGGCTTAGGGGGAGTGGTATCGGCTCTTCTTACTGTTCGTTTTCTTAATAAAGTACGGAATTCTCCTCTACAAAATATTCCTTTACAGACGATAGTGATGACTGGCTTAGCTTCACTAAAACCAGCTGATGCCCAAGAACAGAGTGCTTCAGTCGCAGAGACCCGACTGGATTTTTTCAATGGCTTTTCTATTGAGAATAATTGTTTAATGGCAGAAACATCCATGGGTTGGTTAGCGGTTTGTCATAATCAACACAATCTTTTTTATTTAAAAACCTACCAGAGTGTTTCTTCTTTTTATTTTGAAAGTTATCAAGCGAACAATACTTATTTCCAGTATGTGGATCATAAGATTTGGAAAAATGATCACCAGCTAAAAGCCAATGTTTTAGCGGAAGAAATCTATCCCTTGTTACCCAAGCATTGGCAAGAAGAATTTATGGAGCTGCGAACCCAAGATCAGGCATGGTCGAATTGGAAATATCATGCAGGCATGACGGTCACGTCA
>Ga0066652_100000088_pt1 | contig 55526 bp, 105 predicted proteins | sample GraSoiAngelo_101_FD_71413 | JGI IMG/M metagenome (GOLD analysis project Ga0066652, IMG submission 71413) | Grasslands soil microbial communities from the Angelo Coastal Reserve, California, USA - 14_0903_02_30cm | ecosystem: Environmental > Terrestrial > Soil > Grasslands | place: USA... | reverse complement strand
GCACTCCGACGTTCTATACCACGGAAGCTACCATTGGTGCATTCCTCACGGTCAAGGACAGCTTTGGTCGGCGCCTCTACAACACGCTCGCTGACATCGCCGCTGTTCTTCGTGTGAAGGACGTTGTTCCGGTGGAGGTCATGGAGCGCGATGACACCCTTGTCGGTGTCATGGTCAATCTTGCGGACTACACCCTTGGTGCAGACCGTGGTGGCCAGGCCACGATGTTCGACGACTTCGACCTTGACTACAACAAGCTCCTCTACCTGATCGAGACTCGGGTCTCAGGTGCTCTGACTGTGCCGAAGTCAGCTCTGGTCTTCCGTGCGCACGTCAGCACTGATGTTCAGCTTGCTCAGCCGACTGCTCCTGTGTTCGATGAAGGCACCAGCACTGTTACGGTTCCGACTGTTGCGAACGTTACATACAAGGTCGACAACGCTGCAGGTGCGACCCTTACAACTGGTTCCCCGGTTACGCTGACTGAGGGTCAGGAACTGCACGTCATCGCGATCGCTGCTGCGGGTAAGTACTTCCCCAACAACGCGCAGGACGAGTGGGACTTCACCGGCGTCGCTGTCTAACGGGTCATCATGGCACGCTTTTACGGCACGATCGGATACGGTGTATCCGAAGAAACCGTACCAGGTGTGTGGTCGGACGAGATCACCGAGCGGGCCTACTATGGAGATATTCTCAATGATGTGCGAGCATTATCTGCGTCCGAGAAAGTCAATGATGATGTCCGAATGCAAAGCCGGATTTCTATCGTTGCCGATGCGTTCGCACTAGGGAATTATCTTCAGATCAAGTACGTGGAATGGGCGGGGTCTCTCTGGACAGTCACTTCGGTAGACGCAGACAGACCTCGCCTAATTCTTTCATTGGGGGGTGTGTACAATGGGCCAAGAGCGTAGGCTAGCTTTTCATAGCATGCTTTTGGACTTACTAGGAGAAGACGGTAACGTCTACTTCCAGCCACCTACCGCCCAGGAGATCCAATATCCTTGTATCGTTTACGAGCGGGATAACGTTGATGCCGATCATGCTGATAATATTGTTTACTATTTTAAGCAACGGTATCAAGTCACGTACATCGATCATAACCCCGATGGTGATCCAATCGATGCACTCATTCAACTTCCATTGAGCGCATTTAGTCGCCACTTTGTGACGTCCGGTCTCAACCATGACGTCTTCTCGATCTATTACTAGGAGGAACCAGAATGACCCGACTCACTTGGGACGACACTGGAACACGTCTGTATGAAACCGGCGTGGATCACGGTGTTCTCTTCATCCCAGATGAGGCCGGCGACTACAGCGATGGTGTTGCCTGGAATGGCCTCACTACGGTCACGGAATCACCTTCGGGTGCCGAGGCTACGGCGCTGTACGCCGACAACATCAAGTACCTTGACCTTCGATCGGCCGAAATCTTCGGCGCAACGATCGAGGCCTACACCTTCCCCGACGAGTTCTTGCAGTTCGACGGTGTTGCTTCACCTTCTCCCGGCGTTCACGTCGGTCAGCAGAGTCGTACCACCTTCGGTTTCTGTTATCGGACTCGTTTAGGCAATGACGTTGCTGGATCAGATTTCGGCTACAAGCTGCATCTGATCTATGGTGCGACGGCTGCTCCTTCGGAGAAGGCTTATGCCACGATCAATGACTCTCCCGAAGCTATTACCTTCTCGTGGGAAGTCGCTACTGTTCCGATTACTGCTGGTGGTAGTATGAAGCCAACGGCTCAGCTTATCATTGATTCGACGAAGGTCGACTCTGGCGATCTTGCCACCCTCGAAGACCTCTTGTACGGCCAATCAGGCAATCCGATGCTACCTTCGCCGGAAGATGTCATTGCACTGTTTGGTGCTGGTCTCACTACTGTCGACATGGGTGTCTCTACTCGCCAGCCGACTTACAACGCAGGCACTCATGTGGTTACCCTGCCTACTGTCACCGGTGTGACTTGGACGATCAACGGCGTGGATGCCTCGAACGGTGCTCAGGCCGCCATGACTACTGGTCAGTCTTCAGAGATCAGGGCCCATGCTGCAACCGGCTATGTCCTGACCGGCGACACCGACTGGGTTTACGACTACTAAGTCGACCTAAATTGAAGGGAAACTGGGGAATGCTTACTGTCATCCTATCAGCTTCCGACGACTTTGATGCCGTCGAGCTCTCTTTTGAGCATTCTCTGGTTTCTCTATCAAAATGGGAGTCCCAGTACAAGAAACCGTTCTTTGGCAAGGAAGAGAAGAGCCCCAAAGAAGGTGCAGCGTACATTAAATGTATGCTCTTGACTGAAAATGTCCCTGACGATTTCCTCAACAGACTTTCGCCAGACAATATCAAAGCTATTACTGATTATATCAATGATAAACAGTCTGCGACTTGGTTCAGAGATGACCCAAATGTTAAGCCTAGCAACGAAGTAATCACTTCAGAGTTGATTTACTATTGGTTGGTTCAATTCAACATCCCTTTCGAGGTTGAAAGTTGGCATCTGGACCGCCTCATGACGCTAGTGAAGATCGCTGGCATTAAGCAAACTAAACCTAAGCCGATGACTAAGGCTCAACAAAGTGAAGAATACCGTCGTCTTAACGCTCAGCGCCGTGCTGCGTCTGGTTCAACTGGATAAGAAGGGAGTTGCCTGTGAGTATTTATGATTTTCCACCGAAGGATTGGCAGGATGAGCCATCTGAAACGACTCCTATTCTTTCAACTGACTTGGAGAGAATCGAAGCTGGCGTTGCTGCTGGCGTGCGTGCTGCATCAGAAACTCAAGCGGGAAACGTAGAACTTGCATCTCCAGCTGAGATGACTACCGGCACGGACTTGATTCGAGTTCCTGCTGTGAAACGAGTTGTGGACTTTGTCAATACTCAAATTGCTGCGGCTGTAGCTTCTATTCCATCGGCTTCGGCTGCAACGGAGACTGCCGCTGGTATTGTCGAGCTTGCTAGTCCTACCGAGATGACAACAGGAACAGACCTTGCTCGTGTTCCTGCTGTTAAACGAGTAGCTGACTATGTGACTGCTGCCATAACCGCATCTGCAACAACAATAAACGCATCTATTGCGGCATTGTCTGCTTCTGTCACAACCGCGTTAACCGGCAAGGCAGATAAGTCCGGGTCCTGGAATCAGTTTGCGGATGTATCTGACGTTCCGTTCACAGATGGCGATGTTGGAATGTTCAGTGGAACCACTGCGGCGATGGAACCGACGGACATGACTCTTAACTTTGCTGGAGTAGATGCCAGCCTACGCTTGGCTCCAGAGAATTGGCAGCAGTTTTTCGTCCCTACTGTCGTCATCGAAGAGGGATCCGTACCACCTGGAACGTTTCCGTCCTATGGTTTGGTCGGAAAGTTGCCGGCTGCAGCATCTCTGATTCCGACTATTCTGGATGTCGACTCTGTCCGAGCCGCCAACAACGTCGTGCTTCAGATTCCCTCGGCCATGGTCGCGGGCGAGTACATTGGATTCTCGCTCGGCTGGTCAAACGAGACTCCGTTCGATCACTTCTCTGCAGCCTTCGGTGGGACTGGTCCGGGCACAGGTACTTTCGACTTTGGAACACTTTCCATCCCGAACACCACCGCCGGCGTTCTCAATGGTTTCGTCAAGCTGTCTGGCCCTGCGTCAGCCGGTTCAACGATCACCTTTACCGCTCGCGATGTGTCGAACAATGCGATCAACCGAGTTCACCTCATCGCCGCCATCTACAGTTTGCCCAACTTGATCTCCTCTTCACCAAGAGACCAGCAGAACGTCAATGGTGGAGCCTCGTCAGCCACGCTGACTGCTGCTACTGTAGCGCTCCCTGGAAATACTGCTCAGCCGAGTGAGATTCTCATCGGCGCAGCTTGCATCTCGGCCGGCAGCGCGCCGAACACCCGAGACATTGCAGGCACTGGTCCATGGTCGGGAGGACAGATTGCAGATCATCTATCTGACAACGCCACGAACGGTCGCCGACTCTGGGTCGGCTATCAGATCTTGAGCGCGATCGGCGGCGGATCATTGTCGACGTTAGTCTCGCTCAGTGGCACTGCTACACAAACGGGACAGTGGGCGACTAAGATTGATGCACTCAAGGGGCTCTAATGGTCAATTTCTATCAGAAACAGCCAGACGGCAGTCTCAGAGGTCCAATTGATTGGAGTCTCTTTCTTGGTTGGGAAGGCGAACCTCTTATTAGTCCCCCAATCTATCTACCGGTGTCGTTCGCGAACACAGGTATCCCTTATACCCCACAGACACCCAAAGCACCTACTGTCTCAGCTACCTTGACCTCTCGATCCACTGCCAACGTGTCATGGACACCAGCAGAGGGTGCTGTTGGCCCGGCGATTCTGCAATGGGACGTCGAGAGTCGTATCTCCATTGATGATGGTGCGACTTACGGTGCATGGACTGCAGTCACTGGTTCGCCATATGCTCATGACGTGTTCGGGATCCTCTCTTTGACGGTGCCGACACACACAGCTCCAGAGGAGAGAATCCAATTCAGGGTGCGAGGTGAGAATGCCGATGGACTTGGCGATTACTCATCCACATTCGAGGTTCAATGGCTCGGCGTTGTTACCAACCCGCCGAACCCTCCAAGAACTCTTGTCGTTACCAACATTACTTCCACCTCAGTTAAACTGTCATGGACGGCTTCTGTTGGGGCGGCGACTGACGGCGGAACCAAGTACGGCATTTGGCAAGGCAATGTCAATCTCAACATCGACATTGACCCGAATGCAGTGTCGTTCGTCTGGTCTCCCTTGACTCCAGGTACTGACTATCTGAACATTAACATCCGTCGGTTCAACGCTGGCGGCTGGTCTGGCGGCACTAACTGGGCAGACTTCAAGACAATTCGTACAGCCCGTGTCACCGTCGACGATCCAGTAATGGGACAGTCGGTTCCAGACGGAGTTCCAGCGTATCGAACTCAGATCGATGCGGTTCGAGTCTACGATTTCCCTGACACAATCAACAGGTTCAACACCTATGCTCCTCGTGTCATTGCACAAACTGACGGTGGACACAACCCGACAGCTACTTCCTTGCCGGGGGACTTGGAAACCGAATTGATCACCTTCTACGAGGGAGCTGGGTCTTCAGCGAGACGAAGCTGTGAATACCACTTCGCCATTGGAAACGAGATTGACAACAACACCGGATATACGTCTGGCAATCTGCCACAGGGATTCATTGATAACATGGCTGCTTGCTTCGATGTCATCACCCAATCTCCTGCCGGCGTAAGAAGGTTCCCCAAAGCATCCCTATGGGTAGACATGACGGGTAACCAAATTCGTACAGGTGGTTCTGGCACTCGTTTCCTACCGATCGCCAGATATCTGCATGGCATGTGCTGTTCGGCGTATCCTGCAGGACGCACCATCAGCGCGACTAACCCGTTGATTGAGTACGATCCGGCAGGCTATCCGACTGGGTCTGTTTGGAGTGGTAACGCTAGAAATAAGTACGGTTACTACATTGATCCCATATTCAATGCGTTGCACACGTGGCGCACGACTGGTGGCCCAGGCGGAACAGATATCTCAGACCAACTCAATATGTATGCCACTTGGGAAGTCGGCATTCCGATTCATCACTCTCTGGACGGCGATGTCTCTCCTTGGGTTCGCTCGGGTGCGGATGCAACCGATCTTACTCAGAAGCCTCGTTATCTTGTCGGCGGTGCAAAAGTCACTGGACCGGCAGATCACCAATACAATTTCGAAGGCTTCCTACCCTATATTGCCAAGAAGTGCGACGATGAAGACGTTTCGATGCGCGAGCAGCTGTACTGGAACCAGCAGTCCAATGTCCATATTCCGAACAAGTTCCAAGCCGATCATGGTCTCACTCCGATCGACTCTCAAGATGCTTGGTATATGTGGTCTATTGGCTTCAGACTAGCAGACATCTAGCCTAGCGAAGAAAGGGGCCTTAATGACTTATCCGTCTCCGACGTTGTATCCAGGACCTAATACGTTCCCAGGACTCGCTCCTAATAGTGGCGGCGAACCCCCTCCCGATGCAGGAAGAATGGAGTGGGGTCGTGTTGTCGATCGACAAATCGAAACAGGACTCGACCGAGGCGTGCTTTATATGAACGATGGCTCATCTGTTCCTTGGAACGGGTTGACATCGGTCGATGAAGCCGGAGGAGATGGCGCGGCTGAATACTACATTGACGGCCGCCCATTCCTATATTTGCCAAAACCCAAGGAATTCAAGGCGACTCTCAAAGCATTTATGTATCCTGACGCTTTCTCAGCAATCGTGGGAGAAGTCGAGGTTGCAGATGGAATGTACTTGGATTCTCAAATTGGCGACTCATTCGGATTGAGTTATCGAACTAAGATCGCAGATCCGCTCCGGGGGGAAAATGCTGGATACAAAATTCATTTGATCTATAACGCTACTGTGGTGCCCTCAGCTAAGTCTTACGGCACTATTGGCAGTGAAATCAACCCGGTCGAGTTCTCTTGGGACATTCAAGCGGTGCCTGTTCAAGTTGCTGGTTATCGACCAACAGCCCATATCACCATCGATACACGGCACATGGATGCCGAGCGTCTGGGAGAGATTGAAGCTCTTCTCTATGGCACTTCCGAGGCAGTAGCTACTTTACCCAATGCACAGACTATATTTGACTTGCTTAGCTTCGGCGATGCGATTGTCATTACCGATAATGGCGATGGAACATGGTCTGCTGAAGGTTCGTATCATAACATTTACTTGATCGGCGATGAGATCTTCCAGATTGATAATGTCACTGCAGTCGATCATGGCGATGGCACTTACACTATCAGCTCAACGCCATAGAAAGGAGCAACGATGGCAACCGTAAATGGTATCACAGCCGAGAAGGCTCAAGAAATCGAAGATGCCTCCGTTGTTTCTGGAGCTGTCAATCTCTCCAACGGTCATTTGATCCTTACAACGGCTGGTGGAACAAACATCGATGCCGGCCAAGTTGTTCCTGCCGCAGATCCATATGTTTCTGGAGCGATCGATTCTTCGGGTCATTTGAGGCTTACTCAAGACTCAGGTGCAGTTGACGACCTAGGATATGTCCAAAAGAACGCCACAATTGTGGACATTACGGCCTCTGGGAACTTCCTAAAGGCGTCTTACGCCGGAATGGTGCGAGCCAAGATCGAGATGTGGGGAGCTGGCGGCGGTGCTTCTGGAGGCAGAAATGGCTCCGAAGGAGGCGGCGGTGGCGGTGGTGGTTATCAGTCAGTCGTGCTTGAAGTTGCTGACCTTCCAACCACGCTTGCTTGTGCTATCGGCGCTGGAGGTTCGGGCGCTGCTGGTTTGGCTGGCGTTCCTACTGCAGGAGGCGCGACCTCTATTAGCGGCTTTGCTAATGGCCAAGTTCTTGGTGCTGGTGGAGGCGGTGGAGCATGCAACCCCGCTTCCGGTGCTGGTTGGTTTGGCGGCGGTGGCGGTGGCGTTGGTTACGATGGTGTTGCTGGAAACGGTAGTAACGCAAGCCCAACTGCCCTTGGGGATGGCGGTGGGATGGGCGCATCTGGCGCCGGAGTAGCTACTCCAACGAGCCAGTTTGGTGGTGGACGCGGAGCAGTTAGCGGCGGTTTAGATGGCGCTTCGGGATACTGGGGCGGTGGAGGTGGAGGCGGTACAGCTTCGCCTAATGGATCTGTTTTCGGTAGCGGTGGCGGTGCTCCTGGCTTCAATGCCACTCAGAAAATCGGCGGCGCTTCTATCCATGGCGGTAAGGGCGCAAGCTCTAATACAGCCAACTCTACAGATGGCGTAGTTGGAACGATCCCAGGCGGCGGTGGTAGTGGCGGTTCTACGAGGACCACGGCTGGCTCAACTACTGGCGGCAATGGTGCTCGCGGACATATTCGTGTCACTGTCTACTATGACTAGGAGGTAATCATGGCCGACGAAGAAGGCCCCGTCTTTCGTGCGGCAGTCGTGACTGCTGGCTCGGTCGAGAACGTTATCCTCATTCGCGACGACGGATTTGTTTTGGAAGGTTCAAATATTGTCCTTCTCACTGAAGGTTCTGAAGTAGGTATTGGCTGGCTTTGGGATGGTGAGGAGTTTCATTCTCCGCCTGACGAGGAGTGACTCATGGCTAGTGGCTTGTTCTCATCAAGCGGATCGACTGCTAAAACGCAGGCGTTCCTTCAGAAGATGCAGGCCTCAGACATGTTTGTTGGCCTGGAAACCCTTGCTCAACAAGGCGTAAATGCTCTTGCGGGTGCAACCCCGGTTGATTCTGGTCTCACGGCTGCTTCTTGGAGCTATGAGATCGAGACTCAAGGGACCAGTACTAAGATTTCGTGGATCAATACTCATCGAAACGGTACAGTTAACGTCGCTGTAATTCTTCAGTATGGACACGGCACTGGAACGGGCGGCTATGTCGCCGGTTACGACTACATCAATCCCGCGATTCAGCCTATATTTGACCAAATCGCAGACGACGTATGGAAGAAGGTGACTCTCGCATGAGCAGTGTTGATGATCGCATCGTCAATATGCAGTTCAACAACAAGCAATTCCAAACGGGAGCTGCTGATTCCACGAAGTCCCTCACGACGCTTGAAGAAACAATCGGCAAGATGGGTTCGGGCACCGGCCTTACTAGCATGGGAAACTCTGTTGACGGAGTTAAGGCAAAATTCTCTGCTTTGCAAGTTGCCGGTGTCACTGCTCTTGCTACTATCGTCAATAAAGCAGTCACTGCCGGTCTTGATCTGTTGAAGAACTTGACTGTTGGGCCTATCATCGATGGTTTTCATGAATACGAGAAGAACCTTAACTCGATTCAGGTCATCATGGCCAACACGGGCAAAGATGTCAAAACGGTCAACAAGTATCTAAGTCAGTTGAACCACTACTCTGACTTGACGATCTATAACTTTGGTCAGATGGCAGACTCGATTGGTAAATTCACCGCTGCTGGTGTTAATCTGCCAGATTCTGTGTCTGCAATTAAGGGTTTGGCTAACACTGCTGCTTTGTCTGGATCGAACGTTCAACAACTTAACACAGCGATGTACCAGATGAGCCAAGCGCTCTCCACAGGTACGATTCGCCTGATGGACTGGAACTCGCTGGCGAATGCCGGCATGGGTGGTTCGAACATCCGTGAAGCATTGATGGCCACGAACCGGACATTGGGCGATAACGGCAAGGCTATGGATGATGCCATTAAGTCTGCTGGTAGCTTCCGTGACTCTCTGCAAGCAGGTTGGTTGACTGCTCAAACCTTCACTAAGACAATGAAGGTTATGGCCGGTCAAACCGGTAAGGGCGGACAAACTATCGCCTATACTGTTGAGCAGTTGAAGAAGATGGGTTTTGCTGACGATGCAGCCAAGCATTTGCATACCCTGTCTCAAGCAGCCATCGACTCAGCGACCAAGGTCAAGACTTTCACTCAGCTTATTGACGTTGTTAAAGAGTCAATTGGTTCTGGTTGGGCTAAGGTCTTCCAAGACCTATTCGGTAACTTCACTCAAGCTACTAAGATGTGGACTGCTGTTAGCCAGAGTATCACTGGCGTTGTTAGCGCTATATTCAAAAACGTTGACAAGATGCTCCAAGGCTGGCGACAGCTTGGCGGATTCCAGGATCTATGGACTGGTTTCGCTAACATCTTCAAGACCATTGGCAATCTAATACATCCATTCATTGCCGCTTTCGCATCAATAGCACCAGGTACAGCAAAAGCAGGATCTGGTCTGGCGAAGGTGACTAGGGCGTTTGCTGAAATCACAGGCTGGATGGTAAAGGTTTCCGCCGTAATTTCTGCAGTCCTTACGCCAGTTCTAGTTGGGTTGTTTAGTGTCTTCGGTGACATCGGTAAGGTCATTGGCGCCGTTGTACAAGGACTAGCTCCTCTCTTTGTTCTGCTTGGTAAACTAGCAACCGTAGTCGGTAACATGGTCCAACAAGGTGCCTCGATTGGCTCAAGTCTTATCGATGGCCTCCTTAAAGGTCTCGACCCGAGTGCTATTGAAGCAGCAGTAACTACATTTGCAAACAACATTGTAGAGTGGATCAAGGGTGCTCTCGGTATTCACTCTCCCGCCGCAGAACTAATTCCTGTCGGTGAAGCAATTGTAGAAGGTATCGCTAAAGGCATTTTGGGCACAATTAAGTTCCTAATAGGCGCTTTGGGTCTAGTTGCAGCTGCTGTTGTGGGCGGTCTCAAAGACCTCTTTGGTGGTATGGATGCCTTTGACTGGACGTCTTTGTTCAATGCTATCCTTACTGGCGGTTTGCTGCTTAGTTTACGCAGTCTTTCAAAGACACTTACGGGCTTTACGAAGCAATTGTCAGAGTCTCTAGGCGCAATCACTTCTCCATTTGCAGAAGTCACTAACACACTCAAGGCCATGCAGCAACAGGTCAAGGCTAAGATCATTCTCGACATTGCTATCGCCGTTGGTATTCTGACGGCTTCTTTGATTGCTCTGAGCTTCATCAAGCCACAGAAGCTTGCTCTTGGTCTCGGAGCTTTGGCTTCGATGATGGGTCTACTCGTTGGTTCTTTAATGCTGCTATCTAAGATCAAGCCTGAGGGTCTGTTTGCTATGGGCGCATCGATCCTTCTGATCAGCACAGCTATGGCTATATTGTCAGGTGCTATTGCAGTGCTTGGTAATTTGGGTCTAGACACGTTGGCTAAGGGTCTAGGAGCGATGGCTATTGCTCTTGGAATCATGGTCGTTGCACTTAAGGGCATGTCTGGCCTAGGAGTCGGTTTGCCTGCTGCCTCGGCTGCTATATTTGTCATGGCTTCGGCTATGTCAGTGATGGCTCTTGCGGTTGCGGCGCTTGGTAACATGAACATAAGCACGCTAGCCAAGGGTTTGGGTGCGATAGCAATTGGACTGGTTCTGTTTACAGCTGCCCTGGTTGTGTTGACTGCCGTTGGGCCTGGAGCGGCTGCAGCAGGTGCCGCCATATTCATTGTAGCTTCGGCGATGGTGATTATGGCTGCTGCTGTAGCAACGCTTGGTAACATGGACATAAGCACGCTTGCTAAGGGCTTGGGTACAATGGCTGTTGGTCTGGTTCTGTTCGTGGCTGCACTTGTCGTACTTACGGCGATGGGGCCTGGCGTAGCTGCGGCCGCAGGAGCTATTGTCCTGATGTCAACAGCAATGCTAATCATGGCTACGGCTATTGGTGCTATCGGTGGACAAAGTCTAGGTACGATTGCGAAGGGCCTTGGGGCTCTTGCGCTTGGCTTTGTTATCTTGCTCGCGGCTGCTGCTGCGGCTATTCCTCTAGCTCCTGGTCTTATTGCGTTGGGTGCTTCGGTTGCTCTGCTAGGTGCTGGTCTGGCTTTAGCTGGAGCTGGCATGCTTGCGGCTGCTACGGCTTTTGGTATTCTAGCAGTTGTCGGCACTGCAGGTATTGCTGTGCTTATCGCAGGCTTTACGGCTTTCTTGGCTATCCTGCCTCAATTCGCCATTCAACTAGCTACTGCTGTGGTCGTCTTTATCGAGACGATTGCTAAGATGGCACCTAGACTAAGAGTAGCCTTTGGCGAGATAATCAAGAGCGCACTCGGAGTGGTGCAAGATGCCATTCCACATTTGAGAGATCTTGCCGAGAAGCTAATTAGTGCTCTACTTGATGTCGTTACCAAGGCTATCCCGAAGGTTGGGAGGGTGTTTCAGGCTTATATTGACACGGCAGTGGGCATTCTAGTAAAGAGTGTTCCTGAGTTTGTCAACGCCGCATTGCAGATCGTTCTTGGAATTCTTAAGGGCATCGACAATAACGTCCCGAAGATCATTAAAGCTGGAACCGACATTATCGTGCATCTTATCGAAGGTATCGGGAACGCTGCTTTGAGGATCGAAAAGGCTGCTGCTCAAACCATCATCGACTTCATCAACGGTTTGGCCGATGCGATCGACAAGCAAGCTCCTGCACTTCAACAAGCTGGCATTAAGTTGGCAGGTGCGATTATCGATGGCATGACGTTCGGTCTTGCATCTAAGGCTAGTGAAGTCATTCAAGGCGCTAAGGACTTGGCAGGCAGCGTCGTCGACGCCGTGGGTGGAGTCCTTCACATCGGATCACCATCGAAGGTAGCAATTTGGTGGGGCGAGATGATTGTCAAGGGTCTTGTTATCGGGATCACCAGGAACATCGCGAATGCTGTTGGTGCTGCTATTGTTCTAGCCAATGCAGTGATTGCGGCTGGCGATAAGGCAGTAGCTGGAGCACAGAAAACTGCAGAGAAGAAGCAGATTGCGGCCGCTAAAGCCGCTGCTAAAGCTCGAGTTGCAGATCAACTGGCGACGGCTGCCGAGCGAGAGGCTAGGCAGAACCCGAAGAACAAGGCTCTGCAGAAAGCTGCTGCTGCGGCACGGAAACGTGCTGACCAACAGGCTAAGGCTGCTCAGAAGGCACAAAAGGTGGCTGATGCTGCTGCGCAACACGTGTCTAACGTTCAGGCATTCCGTTCTGCTGATGCCCAAGGAAAGGGCGACATTCTTACGCAGCGAGCGAAACAACTCTCTGACCGAGCGGTCAATGCGCTAGCTCTAGCCAACGCAGAGGCCATTGCGGCCAAGAAACTGCAAGGTAAAGCTCGCAAAGACATGCTTAAGCAGGCGAGGGAAGACGCAAAGGCTGCTAAGAAGCTGGCCGATCAATCTAAGGCTGATCAGAAGAAGGCCAGTGAGTTCTACGCCAAAAGCGTCCAAGACCGCATCAAGGCGATCGAAGATGCTCGAAAGGCTGAAGCTCGAGACCAGCGGCAACAACAGCGATTCGACAGTGCGACGGATGCCGAAAAGGCTGACATTCTTCAACGACGTGCTGACGCCGCACAAAAGCGTGCCGACAAAGCTCAAAAGCAATCTGACGCTTTGATCAAGCAAGCCAAGAAGTTGGCAAAGACGGATGCTGCTAAGGCACAACGTCTTCTTGACAGAGCAGAACGACTTGCTCAAGAGGCTAAGGACGCAGCGGCCGAGGCTAAGAGCGATGAAGAGCAAGCACAACAGGCTGCCGATCAAGCAAGTAATCCAGGCGCTGGACCAGGTACTACTGGTTTCAATCTGTCACGTAGTGCTATGGAGGATGCTGCTAAAGCTATTGATAGGTATACTGATTCCTTGCGACAGGCCGAAGAGGCTGCCCAAGCTGCAACACCAGTCTACCAGTTTGTCCAGAACAACACCTCGCCGGACACACTCAGTGAATCGACGGTCTATCGACAGACTAAGAACCTGTTGTCTGCATCTGAGATCAAAATGGGAGCACCGACCTAAGAGAGGAGACGCCCGTGCTTACGCAAATCGACGTGATGAGCGACAATGCATTCGAAATGCCCATTCTAGGTGTCACGCCGAAGAACAGTCTTCTAATCCAGAAGATTACCGGGCTAAATCCTCCAGATCGCAGTCTCTTCATCGGAGACTACTCCCAAGACGGCGGTATTTACCAGGGTCGCCGGGTAGGAAACAGGAACGTCGTGCTTACGGTCAACCTGAATCCTAACCCGGCCCTTGGTGAAACCGTCGCTGTTCTACGCGATCGACTTTACAAAGCTTTCATCGATCCGCAAACTGATGGTGACTTTCTAAAGATGCTTCTCCATGACGATACCAATCGACAGATCTATCTCGTCGGGTACTGTGAGAAGTTTGAGACTGAGCCGTTTGATGCGGAGGCGATGTGTCAGATTTCCATGATCTGCCCAGATCCCTACCTGCGTGACAACATCGATACTGTGCTTACGCATCCAACGGGCTGGGTTCAGGTTCCGTTCACATACCAAGGTACTGCTGAGACCGGGTTCATTGTCCGTATCTACGTCACGACGGCAACCCAAGCCATCACTCTGTACAACAATGGCAAGGTGATGCAACTGGAGAACCCGGCTGGATACAACGTCGGAGACATCATTGTCATTAACACCATTCGTGGTCAAAGGTCTATCAGCTGGACTAAAGCCACTCAGATGCCTGCTGCACCCGGAGAATGGACTCCTCCGACCGGGTACGGTTTCGGAGACCAGATCTTCTATGGTGCTGGCGTCTGGGAAGCAAACTCAGACGACATCGGTGGGGGAACGAATGACACCATGGCCCCTGGGAACAACAATGACTTTTGGACATACATCTCTTCGCCTATCGTGTCCCATTTGAAGTCAACTTCTCAATGGCTAGAGTTGCATTCAGCCAATAACACCATGCGAGTGTATGAGAATGGTGATTTCAGCAGCATTGTTGCCAACATCAAATACTTGAGGTACACATCTGCGTACTGGGGGATCTAATGGAGTTACTTACTTTAGATGCGGAGTACCAGCCATCAGAACTGATTGAGCGATACGGTAGCTTGTTGTGGACCGAGCGATATTCTTCCTCTGGTGACTTTCAACTGGTATCTACTGACGTAGAGAGGATGATCAACCTACTTCCTCTGGAGTCCTTTGTCACTCTTCGTGAGTCTACTGTACCTATGATGGTTGAGGTGCATAAGATCGAGAAGGCGAAGGACAATGCGCCTGTGTTGACAATTACTGGCCGATCTTTCGAGTCTGTACTCGAGCGACGCGCAGTGGTCAAGCTAAATCTCGCTGGTGCCCCCAGGGTTCCTTGGGTTGAGATGCGAGACAAAGAGTCGGACGCTGCGTACCAGGCAATTCGTCAAACCATAGGGGATGTGAACAGGCCACCGCTACTTGCTACATTGCCTATGAACTCGCCTAATGACGCCTTTCCCATGGTGGACTTAACGCTGCCGGCAGATTACTCGACTGGCACCACGATTAGCTACGAGATCAAGCCTGGCAACTTGTACACCGTTGTTATGGAGTTGCTGACAGCCAATCACCACGGTCTTAAAGCAGTTCGTCCTGCTCTTGGTTCGAACAAGATTGGTGTTGAGATCTACAATGGTGCGGATCTTACTGACTTAGTGGTCTTTGATGCAAAGTTTGACCAATTCGAAGATGCTACATATTTGCTGAGTTACACCGGGTCTGCGAACTGGGCTTATGTGTTCAGCACATCTGCTAGCCAAACTGTTGCTAAGAACACTTCTCCGGAGCCTTCGGGCCTCGATCGAAGAGTCCTATATTTGGACGTCTCGAGCGAAACAGGTACCGATAGTGAAGAGTCACGTCGCACTCGGGGCCTTATCGAACTTTACAAATACAATGCCACAGCTTTGTTTGATGGACAAATTGCTGAACAAGTGGCTGACGGGTATAACCGTGACTATTTTCTCGGTGACATAATCCGACTCGATGGTGAGTATGGATTATCTGAATTCGTCCGTGTTGCAGAATTTATCCGGTCAGATGACAATACAGGAAGCAAAGCATATCCAACTTTTGAGGTGGTGACCTAATGATAGATGGTTTCCCCTTAATTGGATTGACTGCTCCTACATTGCTTGGGATCGCAATTATTCTACTTCTTCTTGGACGAATCGTTCCTAGATCCACATGGCTCGACAAGGCACAAGAAGCCGAGCGATGGAGACAAGCATACGAAACCGAGAGGGAAGCTCGTGCTTTATCGAATAAGCAAACTATCGAGCTACTTGAGGTCACAAAGCTTACAAATTCCATCGTTATCGCAGCCTTTGGGCGAGACGGGGTCGTTTGGAAGCAGGGAGACCCAGATGAGACAGAAACGTAGAGAGCATCCCGCAGCTCTAAATGCAATAAAGGATGCTGAACAAAATCTTCGTGAAGTAAAATCTCGGGCGGAAGAAGTATCTGCGGTCGCTAAGCAAACGCGCGAATTACGAATCCGTAATCACTTCGCAGATCAGATTACACAGATGATGGTACCAAGACCCAGAAAGAGGGCCTAATGACTCATGACATTGAGACGCTGACGGACATTCTTCTTTGGGTGCTCTATGTCACTGCCGCATGTGCGACTGCCTTCCCTTTGCTGTACCTGTTTTGTCCGTGGTGGACTACAGCAATCGGAAGAATACTAATGTTACACGGATTCGCTTTAGCCTTTGCTTTAGATATGACTGCTGTATTTCACTTTTGGAATCCCCCAATCCTAGTTGCATTTTGGACTCAAATCGTGATCTTTTCCTTAATCGGTATGGCATCTATTTTAATGACCGTTTGGTTATGGCGAATCAACTTTCTTCGTAAGGAGTAACACATGCCCAATGAACAAGACCACCTGCTTAGTAACGATCTCTACAACAAGCTTAAGCCGGTTGTGCAAATTCTTCTCCCAGCTTTGGCGACGTTGTATGCCGCTTTGGCGGCTGCTTGGAACCTCCCCAACCCGGAGGCTGTCGTAGCTACGCTAGCGGCTCTAACGACGTTTGGTGGCGTCCTATTGGGCATCAGCAGCAAGAGCTGGAACAATAGCGACGCTAAGTATGACGGAGAGCTTGTCGCTACTGGTTCAGATGAACTCACGGGCAACCCCGACCTGCAGCTAGTGCTTAAGGGCGACCCGAATGAGCTGGTCGGTAAGCGCACTGTCCGTCTCAAGCCGTCGGATCAACGACCTGCCTGACTTCGCGCCGGAAACAAGGCTTATAACGAGAACTATCCTCTAGCGAAAGGCTATTGCCTAATGTCAGACCTCGTTGACGTATACGACGACGTCTACAGTGACTCGTTGAAAGTTGTGAAAAGTCTCGACCTCGCGTCTAACGAAGCCACCACTGCGATGAAGAACCTCAGAGTTCTATCTGAGTGCCGCCCCCCTTCGCCAACACCGGATCCTGAAGCAACCCCCGAACCCACCACGGTTGCGGGCAAGCTGAAGGCCGTATTGGCTGGGGTGTGGGACAACGAGACAACTCGGGTCCTCATCAAGTCTGGTGGCGCTCTAGCCGGAGTCGCGCTTGTCACTTGGACAACGGTACACCGTGACCATGTTGTTACAAGAGAAGCCCTGTCCCAGGCCAACCAGCGCAACAGCTAGTTCCAAAAGAAGGGGCCCCCGAACCACAATCGGAACGGGGGTTCTCTTTTTTGTCTATCCTCTCAAAACAATCAAAATGGTAGTAAAACGACTAAATGGACATGCTTTTGGTTGGGGAGGTCTTCCTCCGGAGGAAATTCAACGTTTTAAATGCAAAAATTCCCCGGTGGAATTCGCGTAGAAAACAATGTACATAATGAGATATTCCCGATTTAGGAGACCTATTATGGCCCGCCGAGTACCTTACAACTATTGGAAAGCCCTAGGCGACCTCCTCATGACACTCCTCACGAGTGGCATTTGGTTGCTTTGGGTGCTCTTCCGTGAGATCCGACAGCACTCATAGTCCCACAATCGAATACCCCCAAGCAGAAGGCCCACAAGGCTTTCTGTTTTGTCGCACTAGAAACAAGGCCCTATATGAGAAACATCCTACTAAGGAGACATCATGCCTAGTTTCGAATCAATCCACAAGAACAAGAAGCTCGCCTACCTCGACGGCCTGCTTTGCGGCCTCTTCGTCGCTTGGCTCGTTCGCAAGATCTTCAAGGACCGATGACTCACATACCTAGACCCCACACGGGTTTAGGTTTTGTCGCGGTGAAAACAATGCATGAAATGAGACCTCTATGAAAGGACCTATCATGCACAAGAAAGCCGTCCTAGCACTCGGCACCATCTCCAGCCTCGCTGGTATCGCAGCCTTCACTACCCACAGGTACATCAACGACATCGTCAACCGCTTCCCCGAATACGACCGAAAGGACCTTCGGAGCGCGTACGGACGAATGATGTTGAAGTCACTTCGTGGTCAGTACCCAGACATCGAAAGCTACAGCGACCTGAAGATGGACGCCGTGTTCCTGGAAGAACTTCATTCGCGCTGATCCATCATCATCTCGACCCTAGACCCCTACAAAGGGTTTAGGTTTTTCCCCGGTGGGAATCGCGCTCAAAACAAGGTGTTATATGAGACCTATCCCCCAAAGGAGTACTAATATGGATCAACTATTCGTTACCCAAGGTGGGGGCGTTGCCGTTTTTAGAGAAGATACTCGGCAATACGTTTGGACGGAAGTTCCCAAAGACTTTCCTGAATTTCGTATTGGCGATCCTATTCCCGAAGAATGGAGCATTGTGCCCATCACCCAAAACTGAATATAACTCTACCTAAACCCCACAAAGGTTTAGGTCTTTGTCGCGCTCAAAACAAGGTGTTTAATGAGAACCTACGAAAGGATCTATTATGCCAACGGCCATTGAGTTGACTAGTAAGAACATCGATCTGATCGCTGAGACACTCGGTATTGACAAGAAGGAAGTTTCTGATAACTGGTATGACAAAGTAATGGGCACCGATATTTCGGACCCAGCTAACCCCGTCTACTATGTCAAAGATTCCTTCTACAGGTCGATCCGCATGCCTTACCTGATCTACACCGAACGTGAATTTCTAGACGACTTCGCAACAGTACCGCCTGGTATCGAAACCCGCTTCGTACCCGTAACTCGAATCAAGGTTGAGCCCTAACAAGGGCTCTTCCTTTTTCGCGGATTAAACAAGGCTTTATATGAACCCCTACACTAGGAGACATCATGAACCAAATCGATGATGACATTTGGGCAGAAGCCTGGCTCGACCGTACCTACGGCGGAGCGCCAGACGAATGCTCGGTGTGTTATCGAAACGGAATCATTCAAAAGATCACCGAGTGCAAGGAGCACAAAGACTGAGTCCCCACCAGGGCTCTTTCTTTTTCGCATCCAAAACAAGGCCTTATATGACAACTACCACCGAAAGGACTTGTCATGGAGAAATTCCTACTTACCTTGAAAACCCAAGCCGAAGAAAACCCGCTCGTTGCCATCGCCGCTGGAGTTGCTCTGCTCACCGCAGCCGGAAAGTTCATCGACGCCGCCGGCAAAGCAGCAGGTCATCGCACCTGGAACAAGGAAGTGAATCGCCGCGTCAAGCTCGCCAAGAAGCAGTAGTAGTTCACCTAAGCCCGCAATGGGTTTAGGTTTTTCTCCGAAAGGATTTATCGTGGACGAAGAGATGGACTTTCATGAGTTAATTGCATGGGATCTCGAAACTGCTCAACAGAAACGATACAAGAAAGCCGGTTGCTCAGACGAGTTCTGGACACCCAAAGAGGCATCTATATTCGAGAGCATTAAAGAGTTTCGGGAGAAGAGCAGTACATTTGACCCGCTGAATTCGCGGTAAAAACAATGCCCTATATGACAGAAGAAGCTAGTAGTCTAGTCGTTGCCCGCCAGCAACGCTTCTTTCTTTTTCTCTGACTATCCGAAAGGAACTATCATGGACTACCTCATTGTTGCAGTATACCAAGACGGGGATCGAGACACGATTTCGTGCGCCACTCGCACCGATGTTGAAAACCACTGCGTCGCCATCCTTCGCAAAGCGATGGAGAACAACGAAGGTGTCGTGTTGGACGTCAAACCGCAATTCTGATAAGGAGAGATCATGCAGCGAAACTCGTTGCTGAAAAAGATCACGGCAGCTATCATCATCGCTGTTGTGACTCACAATGTTCAACGTTGGGTCACTTCAGACAAGTGATCTATATTCCAACTCGCTCTCAAGGAGCCACTGAATGAATCTAGCATCTTACGTTAAGACGGCCAAGTCCGTCATCACCGCGAACAGCCCAGTGCTGTTGCTCGGTACAACTATCGCTGGTGTCGTGACAACCGGGGTGCTTGCTGCCAAGGCTGGTTGGAACGCTCGTGGCATCGTCGATGAGGCTCAGGCAGAACGTGACTCATATGAGACGTCAGCGCCTCTGACAACTCAAGAGATCGTTCGACTGACCTGGCCGTGTTATACGTTGCCGGCACTGTCAGCCTCTGGCTCAATCGCAGCAGCCATTGGCGGACATGCAGTTTTGACCAAGCGTGCCAGTGCTGTAGCTGCTCTATACGCCGTCACCAGTAACCGACTGGATGATCTGACTACTGAGGCCGAGAAAGCGTTGGGGCCCAAGAAGACCCAACAACTTCAGAACGATGTGGCTCAGAAGCAGATCGACCGTAACCCGTTCGATGAGAACACAGAAGTTATGATCACCAGCAATGGCGATGAGCTTTGTTACGATGATTGGTCTGGTCGATATTTTACGGGATCGTTTGCTAATCTCGAGAGCGCGATCAATAACATCAACCGACTGATCATTGACAACGGTGACGCCAGCCTCAATGACTTCTATGAGTATGTCGGGTTGCCTCCAATTCCCATGGGCAACTCGTTCGGATGGTCTGGAGGCAGCAAGGTTGAAGGACGATTCGGTTCGGTGACTGCCAAGGACGGTCGTCTCGCCCATAGCATCTGGTTTCACGAGGCCCCAAAAGAGAACATGGGCTGTCCGTAGGCCCATTCTGGCTACTCAGATAGCTCTACTGCTCACCGGCCCCTGGCAATTCGGCTAGGGGCCTTATGGGGACGTCTATATTCGCGCTAAAAACAATGCACATAATGAGATCGACCATCCATCTACCAAAGGAGCCAATCATGGCCGAGCCCAAGATCGAAACGCCCGAGGCCACTGAGCCCCAGGTCGAGAAGACTTCCCGCCTGAAGTCCTTCACCGTCAATCACCCCCGAACCGCAAAGGTCGTCGGCGTCATCGCCCTCACCGCTGCCACCTTCGGAGCGATTTCCGTCGTGAAGAACCGCAGGCAGGCCGCCGACACGACCGAGGCACCCGCCTCAGACGTCCCGTTCGACGCCTCGTCCGAGACCGCCTAGGTCCTGGACTCTGATCCCGCCCCTATACCCCAGCAAGGTATAGGGTTTTGTCTTTTATCACTTTTAGGAGATACCGATGTTGAAAGACATCCTAATCGTTCTTCTGACTCTTCTTCTTGTTGCCAACGGAGTAACGTGTTGGAAGTACATTATGACGAATGGGAATCAGAAACGAAAACTTGAGATTTCCTCGATCGTTCACAAGTCGGATGAGAAGTTGCTAAACGCATATAGAGAAACTCTTGATGAGGCGTGGAAGAGCGCGTTTCAGTACAAGGTAGAGCTCTCTCAGGCATGTAATAACATTGAAATGGTCATTGACCACTATGAAAAGAAGGGATCATCATGATCAGACAAGCCGCGGCATATGCAACCGCCGCGACCATCGGGTCTCTCGCAGGGACTTTGGCCGGCACCCTCTTTGGCATTATTCTCATGTCAAATGTCATGAATGACAAGACGACCAACCGACTAGTACCCGATGTTGGCAACGTCAACGACATCACTCAGCAGGACGAGTCCGAGCCAAAGCCTGCCCACTTGGGCGAAATCAACCTGAATCAGTGACCAAGGAGCTATATTTTGTACACTATGACTGTTCCCTTTAAGGACTACAAGGGGAAGCCTCGTAACCAGCAGGTCGCGTTCAACCTTGATGCCCGTGAGGTCTTCAGGATGCTTCCTGAGCTCAAGTCAGTCTTTGACTGGATGGAGTCAAACCAAAAGGAAGATATTCGAGAACTGGGTGTTGAAGAAGTTCGTGACTTCTACACCTCTTTCGAGAACATTCTCCTCGAGGCTTGGGGTGAGATGTCCGAAGACGGCTTGCACTTCCGCAAGGGCGGTAAGTATGAGTTTGAGGAGTCGGCTCTCTTCAACGCATGCATGGTCATGTTCGTGAAGGATCCGCCACAGACAGCCAAGCTTCTTGAAGGTCTGCTTCCGCCTGAGCTCTTTGAGATGGTGCAGAATGCGGACACAGCAACGCTTGCTGCGGCAACGGCAGCTAGAGCAGACGACCAGCAGGCTGAGATCGCTCGGCTGCGAACTCAACTTCTTGAAGCGCAACAAAACAGCAACACACCTCAGGCCTAGTCACGCGCAGTAAAAACACATCACATAACGGAAGCACTATCTATCTAGGAGCAAGTCATGTTTCAGAAGTACATCGTACCCGCCCTCGGCGTGGGTGCCTTTATCATCGGCGGCTTGGTCGCTCGTGAAAAGGCCCTCGAGGTAGTGGAGACCGTTCAGAAGTCACTGTCCAAGACTCCTCCGGTCAGCTAGTCAACCAAAGAGAGGGCCCTGTGCACCAGGGCTTTCTTTTTCTCTCTGAAAGGAACTCGCATGAGCGAGGAACCAGTTGGCAATGCGTCACGTAGCCCAAATGCGAGGCGTGCTGATCTCGGCATGAAGTCAATTGCCGGTAACAGCCATAAGGATCGTGAAGCAGACGCAGAGAAGACTGCTGAGCGAGAGCCAGTCACAAAGATCGTCGAAGGCAAGGTAATTTCTCGTAAAACGCCTTGGTACAAGAAACTAGGCAATAACTTCATTGCTGAAGATGCAGGAAATGTCGGCGAGTATGTTCTTCTTGAGGTAGTTATTCCAGCAATCAAGAGAACTATCGTTGAAACAGTTAGTCTAAGTCTTGAGCGTAAACTATTCGGTACTTCATATGGCCGACTTAGTCGTCGATCTCCACTTGGTGCTAGCCTTCGTGATCAAGTTAACTACAGTCGAATCTCTAGCGACCGTGAGCCACGTCGTTTGCTCAGTCGAGAGGCACGCGCTCGGCATGACTTCAACGAGATCGTGCTAGACAACCGAACAGAGGCTATCGAGGTAGTCGAGGCTCTTGTCGATCGTATCGCTACATACGGATCAGCGACAGTTTCTGATCTCTACGACTTCGTAGGGACGACTGGTAGCTATGCCGACCAACGTTGGGGTTGGACAGATCTTAACACTGCTGATGTCCGCCAGGTGCCTGGTGGCTTCTTGCTAGATCTTCCGTCGCCCGAACCTATCCGCTAGGAGCTATATTCATGGCACGCCAAAGGCCAAACTCCGGCGAGCACATCGCTGATATCATCGCCCGTACTGCCTGTGCTAAACACCAAGTGCACAGAGGTACTCCTTGTTTCGTCGTATATTATGACGGTAACAAAGGTGAGAGCGGAGCGGCGGTTTGCGGAAGTCGCATTATTCGCGCCGGTTTTAATGGCGAAATCGATCCCAGCTCTATAAGCCGAAAGTCGCCAGAAGGTAAGAGCTCTCGAGTGCGACACACCAGTCGTATACCCAATCATCTTAAGTAAAGGATTCCAGATGAAATACGTCCCGACCAGCCTTACAAGGTTTGGTAGTCGTCAGCTACTCAAGCTGAACAAGCACAGCCCGACCATCTTGGTCGTTACGGGTGTCGTGGGCCTTGGAGCTACGGCAGTCTTGGCTGCAAAGGCCACGCGCAAGCTTGACCCCATTCTCGATGAGCATGCCAAAGTGCGTATCGACATTGCTGCTAACGCCGTGACCGCACGGGACGAGCAGAAGCAGGTCGTGAGCCTTTACGGAGCCACATCAATCGAGTTGCTCAAGCTTTACGGTCCTACATTGGCCGTAGGTACGCTTTCGGCAGCTAGCGTTCTGTATGGGCACCGGGTTCTACGAGGTCGTCATCTTGCTACGATGGCTGCCTACACCGGTCTAATGGAGCAGTACCAAGCATATCGTGCACGGGTCTCAGAGACTGTCGGTCCTGAGATGGAGCGGAATATTTACGACGGTGCGGTTGGTCAATGGGAGGAAGACCCCGACCACAAGGGTGAATACAAGCTGATGCCAAAGTTCACGGATCAGCCCGACTCTTACCTACGACCTTTCTTCGATGAGGCCAACCCCAACTGGACTCGAGACGCAACCACGAATTTCTTGTTCCTAAAGAGCGTTCAGAACCATATGAACCGAGTACTCGAAATCAAGGGGCATGTGTTTCTGTTCGAGGTTTACGATGCTCTCGGCATTCCTCGAACGAGGGAGACAATCGTGGCAGGATGGTTGCTAGACGGTGATGGCGACGGGTTTGTCGACTTTGGTTTCATGTCTAGTCAAGACCCGCAAGCTATTGCATTCCGCAACGGCAAAGAACGTACTGCGCGTCTCAACTTCAACATCGATGGGGTCATCTGGGATCTCATCTGATCCCACCCTATATTTAGGAGAAAACTGTCATGCAGAGCAAGCTCATTGTAACTGCCGTTGGGTCATTCGGCCTCGGTGCATTGGTCGGTTGGGCCATCACGGCAGACCGTGCCGATCGGCTGCTGCGAGACACAGAACGCAACATCTTCTTTCTGGAGGAGAGGACTAGCAATCTTGAGTCTTTTATAGACAACGTTACGGGTCTCAAGAACGAGACATCCTCTTGGGAAGAAAACCCGAATCAGCCTGCTCTATTGGATCTTCACTCATCTGAGTCGGAAGAACCAATTGCAACAATTGAGGTGCCCAACGATGATGTGCCTGAAGGCGAAACGCCTGAAGAGACTCGGACGAATCTTCAGAACATTATCAACGCATACACAGCAGATCCTGATGTTCAAGAAGAGTTTGTCGATAAGGCCATCAGGGCCAAAGAGTATGACAAATCGCCGCCGTTTGTCATTTCTCGTGAAGAATTTGCTTATGGTGAGGAAGGCCAACATTTTGAGAAGATCACTCTGACGTATTATCCACGCGACAGAGTACTTCTCGATGATGATGAAGACCCGGAGAACGATATTCCTCAAATTGTGGGCTGGCGCAGTCTACAACAGTTTGGGGGCGAATCGGGAGACCCCGATGTCGTCTTTGTTCGCAACCGTCGATTGATGACGGACTTTGAAGTAGTTAAGGAGGAAGACACAGAACTTCCTCTTCATGTCAAGTACGGAATGAATAAAGAAGCATTCCGTGTGAGCAAAGCGGCGGGGCTCATTAAGCTTCGTCAGGAGGATGAGTGATCACAGATGTTGATGACCTCTACTTCAAGTGGCTATTGAGCCTAATGGAGTCTCCAACTGAGTCATTGGAACGGCTTGGTTGGATGCTTCATCGCAACACGTTTACTCGTTCTGTCGGTCATGACTCGAGCCGGGCTGCCGAGGGCATTCGTCTTCGGCAGCGGTTCGTGAACGAGTTTTTAGATGCCAATATTGATCCACGCAAGACCAACTCTATAATGGATGAGGAATGCAGTTGGTTCGAGATGCTTATCGCTCTCTCTGAGGCCTTGGACTATCTTTACGAAGGTGGTGTTCAAGAGCGTTTGTTGGAGCTTGTCGACAACCTTGGTTTGACTAAAGTCTTGTTGTCTCCGAAAGATGGGCGATACGACGAAGTCGATCAAGATTTAGTTGATGCAGCAACAACACGGGTTGATCATAACCTGTTTGACTCTAATGGCCATGGCGGCTTGTTTCCTCTTAGTCAACACGACCATCCCGACCAAAGGAGGGTTGAGATCTGGGAACAGCATGCTGCATATTTTCGTGAGAAACTGGAGGGAGTAGTGTGGACTTCTATAAGTTGAGAACTAAACGAACGAAAGAAGGGCTTATTGTCTACCCTGACTTCCTCGTTCAGTCCTCCAAAGATCTCCTCGTCAAGGGTCGCGCATTCTATGCGGTCTGGGATGAGGCTAGAGGTCTATGGTCTCGAGACGAGATGGACGTCGCTCGAATGGTGGACGAAGCTCTCTACGCCGAGGCAGACAAGCTTGATGGCATTCCGCTGTTGATGAACTCATACGAGTCACGTAGCTGGTCGCAGTATAAGACCTATATTTCCACCTTGGACGATTCGCCTAACGACCTTGATTTAACGCTTGCGTTCGCAGACGAAGTCCCCGACAGAAAAAAGTATGCATCAAAGCGACTCCCATATTCTCTCACGGACGCACCTTGTCCAGCATGGGATGAACTCATTGACGTTTTGTATCTGCCAGAAGAACGAGAGAAGATAGAGTGGTGTATTGGCTCGATTCTTTCTGGTGACTCTAAGAAGAATCAGAAGTTTGCAGTCTTCTATGGCACCGCTGGCTCAGGAAAATCGACCGTGATGAGCATTATCGAGAAGTTGTTTGAGGGATATTTCATCCCATTCGATGCCAAATCCATAACGACATCAGGCGCAGCGTTTGCTCTTTCTGGTTTCAAGCACAATCCTCTCGTTGCTATTCAACACGATGGCGACTTGAGCCATATCGAAGACAACAGCAAATTGAACTCGATTGTCTCTCATGAGTTGCTCTCTATTAACGAGAAGTACAAGTCCGAGTTCTATGCAAGGGCTTATGCTTTCTTGTTCCTTGGAACGAACGAGCCAGTACGAATTACTGGTTCAAAGTCGGGACTTATTCGTCGCTTGATCGATATTCATCCGTCAGGTAGCCTTATCCCGAACAAGCATTATCACGTGCTCCTTAACCAGATCGACTTTGAGCTAGGGGCGATTGCTCAACATTGTCTTGGGGTTTACTACTCTCTGGGTAAGAACCATTACTCGAGTTACCGTCCGACCACGATGATGTACGAGACTGATGTTATGTTCAACTTCATCGAACACATCTACGACATCCTGTACACACAGGATGGTATCGCTCTTGATAAGGCGTGGCAACTTTACAAAGAATTCTGTGAAGATGCTTTGATCCGTTACAAGATGCAAAGACACCAGTTTCGTTCTGAACTCACTCAGTACTTCGACAAGTTCGAGGATCGTGCAGAGGTCAATGGGGTACGAGTCCGCAGCTACTACTCAGGGTTCAAGACCCATCGTTTTATCAAAGTCGACGAGTCGATTCCTTTGTCTCTCGTATTAGACCAGAAGAAGTCCTTGATAGACGATATTCTGGCAGACTGTCCTGCTCAATACGCTACGACTTCAGGCGTTCCCGAGAAGAAGTGGGAAGAAGTCACGACTACTCTCAAAGACTTGGACACCAGCAGATTGCATTATGTGCAGGTGCCTGAGAATCATATCGTCATCGACTTTGACCTTAAGGACGAGCATGGAAACAAATCTTTGGAACGAAACCTGGAAGCGGCAGCCGAATGGCCTCCCACCTATGCCGAAGCATCCCAAGGTGCCAATGGCGTCCATCTTCACTATATCTGGAAAGGCAACCCACACGAACTCAGAGCCTCTTACGAGGAAGGTATCGAAGTCAAGACGCTGCTTGGAAACAGCAGCCTTCGTCGGAAAGTGGCTAGATGTAACTCTGTTGAGATGGCGACTATCAGTTCTGGATTACCTTTTAAGGAGGTGACTGTGCAAGACAACAAAGCAATGACGAACGAGAAATCGGTTCGAGAGTTAATTGTCAGGAACCTCAAGAAAGAGATCCATCCCGGCACGAAGCCATCAGTCGAGTTCATTAAGAAGATCTTGGAAGACGCATTTGATTCTGAGATTCCTTATGACGTCAGCGACCTATATCCTGATGTGTATTCGTTCGCAATGAGCAGTACTAACCATGCTCGTTACTGTATACGACTGGTACAAGAGATGCCGTTCCAGAGTGCTGACACTTTGGAGCTGAATACAAAGAGCAACGACGAACGGGTTGCGTTCTATGACGTTGAGGTGTTCCCTAACCTCTTCGTTATCTGCTGGAAGTTCGCAGGAGACGCCAACGTAGTCACGATGATCAACCCGTCTGCCCAAGAAGTTGACGAGTTACTGACATTGCGGCTGGTAGGCTTCAATTGCCGTAGATACGATAACCATATTCTCTATGCTGCAGCCATGGGTTATAGCGTAGAGCAGTTGTATGACCTGTCACAGCGCATTATCGCAGGCGACCGTTCAGCTATGTTTGGAGGAGCATACGATCTCAGTTACACCGATATTTATGACTTCTCCATGGTCAAGCAGTCGCTTAAGAAGTGGGAGATCGACCTCGGCATCCATCATATGGAGCTTGGGTTACCTTGGGACCAGCCGGTACCTGAAGAACGCTGGATTGAGGTAGCTGAGTACTGTGGCAACGACGTTATCGCTGAAGAAGCCACGTTCGAAGCCCGCCAAGGCGACTGGGTCGCCCGTAAGATCCTAGCTGCTCTGAGTGGCCTAAGTGTCAATCACTCTACGCAACAGCACGCTGCAAGAATCATATTTGGTAATGAGAAAAAGCCCCAGCGGGAATTTCTCTACACCGACTTGTCCGAAATGTTCCATGGATACCGGTATGACTTCGGTAAGTCAACATACAGGGATGAGGAGGTTGGCGAAGGCGGTTATGTCTATGCTGAGCCTGGTGTCTACAAGAACACGGCACTGCTGGACATCACTTCAATGCACCCGACTTCGATCATGTTGTTGGACGTCTTCGGACCGTATACTCAGAAGTTCAACGAGCTAGTAGCAGCGCGTATCTCGATTAAGCGGGGGGCTTTGGATGAGGCTCGCCGTATGCTTGATGGCAAGCTTGCACCATTCTTAGAAGACGAGGACCAAGCAAAAGACTTGTCAGATGCGTTGAAGATTGCAATCAACATCGTCTATGGGCTTACCTCTGCCAAGTTTGAAAACGCTTTCCGGGACCCCCGTAACAAGGACAACATCGTCGCTAAGCGCGGAGCCTTGTTCATGATCGATCTGAAGCATGCTGTCCAAGAGCAAGATTTCATTGTTGCTCACATCAAGACAGATAGCATTAAGATCCCAGATGCTACCCCGGAGATCATTGAATTCGTGTTCGAGTTTGGTAAGCATTATGGCTATGACTTCGAGCATGAGGCAACCTATGACGAGTTCGTGCTATTCAACGACGCCGTCTATATTGCCAAGATAGGCGACGAATGGTCGGCTACAGGTGCTCAGTTCCAACACCCATATGTATTCAAGAATCTACTCAGTCACGATGAGGTCACATTCGATGACCTGTGTGAGACTCGTAACGTCGTCAAGGGGGAGATCTATATCGCCAATGAGGACGGTAAGCGGTTCGTAGGACGTATCGGTCGGTTCATCCCGATCAAGCCAGGCACTGGCAAGGGTGAAGGACAACTCCTTCGTGTGAACGAAGACAAGGAGTATGCTGTCACAGGAACCAAAGGTTGGGACTGGCTCGAGGCTGACAAAGTTCTCGAGTTAGGGTTGCAAGAAGCTATCGATATGTCATATTTCGATGAGTTGGTCAACAAGGCCCAAGACGCACTTAGAGCAGTTGGCTATATTTAGACTTGATGGTCCGTCCAAAGCGACGGTCAAGTGGGTAACGCAGCCTGAGTACATGGCTCAGGAAGACGCGGGGTCCCATCTCAAGCAGGGGAATCGCACAAGTGTCTGTCAGGGTGCGACATGCGAGCAGAGGAAAGGCTCGCCTATATTCGCGGTAAAAACAACGCACTAAATGAGAGGGATCCATAAGTGATCCAGTCCTCCCCGGACAACTCTTCTTTTCTTTCTCTAAGAGGAGACATTATGGACGAGCTACATACTATCAATCTGCAACGCACCATCTTTGCTTTTAGCAGCTCTGGGCTCAGAGAAGTGAAGAACGAAAGCTCAGCAGCAGAGCTAGCCGAGAAGTTCCCTACTCTCATTTACTTCGTCGCCGACGTCGTTGAGCCAGAGCGTCAGGTCATGTTCTACAATGACAGCTATGGTGATGTCTATGCCATCATCGGAGAAGAGTTTGCCCAAAAATTCGCCGAAGACCATGACTTCGGTATTTTCTTCTTCGCAGAGGTGTATGATGTTGTCTGACTCTTCAATTTGGGCCATTGGTTTCTCTCTCTAAGGAGACATTATGATCGAATGCAGCTTCTGTCGCAAAAAGATCCCTAGCGAAGAAGCTAGTTCTCTTCGTGAAACTCGTGATGGCAACACCATCTGTATCAGTTGTGCACAGATTTTTCATTACTGTGAGATCTGCGGATCGGTTGCTCTCGACACCAATCAGGAAAACCAACTGCACTTCGACGAACTCTGTTTTAAATAATCCATTATCCAAAAGGAGACATTATGGACCAGTCACACACTATCTTCTCTTTGAGCAGTTATGGGCTCAAAGAAGTAAAGGACGAAAATACAGCTTCTGAACTAGCAAAGATGTTCCCCGGTCTCATTTATTTCTTTGCTGAGTTTGACACCGGCGAAGAGTATCACGATGAGAACACCTTGCAGAAGGTGTATGACGTTTTGGACGGTGTTCAAAGCATCAGCTACACAGCCGAAGATATCATTTCCATGCTCCAGAACGAAGGCATCCTATTCCGCGAGAGGGCACCTCATGTCTAAGTCTTCAGTTTGGGCCATTGGACCCACCGGGCTTATCTATCAGATGAACGACGAAGAATCGGGTGTAGAAGCTGCGGAACTTCTTCGAAGCCTTAATGTTTTCTTCGCTGAGCTGTCAGATCCAGTCATCGTGAACTACCCTCATGCAGACGGTCCTTACACTGCTCTTGGCCCTGGTGTCTTCACCGACGGCAACGTCATCAATGCTCATGGGCAAAACTACTACCGAGCATGTGATGCTTTCGTCTCTGGCAACTTAGGAGGACCATCGACTTTTTGCGTGAGGCGATTGGGTCATCCGCCGACGTTCCATGAGGATTATGCCGGCCACAAAAGGAAGATGGTATTTTGATGCCTGAGACAGGAAACGAACAGTTTTGGAGATACAGTCCCTTTGGGGGACTTATTTCCGAGGTCCCAAGCGAGGAGATCGCTGCTGATTTTGCACAGGTTATCGGGGAGGATATTTTCTTCGCAGCATCTCTCCACGAGATCCAGGACTATCCATACCGAAAAGATGGAGTAACGGTTCTTGGTCCAGGTATTGAGTTTGATGGTCGAACTATAACTGCCTTTGGACGGACTTACGACCACTACCCTTATAGTTATAATGGGGAAAACATTCTTGGTCCTGGGGTCTCTCTTAATGGTCGTATAGTGAACGTCAGTGGAGCATTCTTCCACTTGATCTGTGGACAGACTGTAGTGCGTGGACATAGCATCTGCACGAAGCCGTATGAGCACCGTTCTAACCAACACGAAGACAAAGATGGGAACGTGCGTTATGCCTGAGATGAAACATTTCGTTGTGACTCAGACTCGTGAGGTCGAGGTCACAGCCAACTCTATCAGCGACGCAGTGCAGATCGCTAGTGCTGCTTTCGAGCATGGTCAGAACTCAGATCGAGGTGTCGCAAGAGGACATTCTCCCGAAGGAACTTGGGGTAATACCAGCAGTCGCATCCAGATCATCGATATTCGCGCTCACGATCTTCGACCAAGAAAGGTGAATGATGGATAGTGAAACCACCTCAGTAACAACCGTCTATTGCCCTTACTGTGATGATCGTCCCTACACCGGAGGAAACACGAAAGCAGCTGAGGACCGAGCCAAGAAGCACGTCAATGGAGATCATCCCGACCTCCCCAACCCGTTCGAGGAAGACGATGTCTAATGATCTTCTGGAAGTCCATTACTGATATTGCAAAGTCTGTCAGCAACAAGTACGTCTGTTGGGCAATGGGTCACCAACTTGATGCAGCGACCTACAACAGTCGGATGGAACTTCACTGTGCTCGATGCGGTTGGACTTCGGTGAAAAAGTAATGCCTGAATCCACCTCAACTCTAGTTAAAGAATATTTAGTCACTCATGGAGGAGACCTCGAGAAGTTTAAATACTTCATAAGAGGAAAACAGCGCTTAGGCCAAGCGTTCTTTAACTCACTCTCGGATAGAGACAAAAGACGGCTTCGAGGATCGATACATGACCCTTTTCATGTTAACAGAGATCAACAGCTCGCCAAGGTTAAAGAAGCTATCGAATGATTAACTAGGAAAGAATAACTCGCATAGAAAGGAAAGAGCCATGCGTTTGAAAACGATTTGGACTCTTCCATCTATGTCCACTATGGAGCGGCTTCGGCGAACTCGAGAGTGGGCAGCGATGGAAATGGCTAGTCGACTCCCGCTTCGTGTTCGTTACTGGGTGACGATGCAGGAGATCGCTAAAGCAACGAGGAATCAGCCGGGGCACATCATGGCTACTCCTTTGGATGAGGTACTCAAGAATCTCGATCACAAGTGAACGGGTGGAAAGAACGTTACAGAGGCCCGCTCATCGCCGGATTGTACGAATGTCTCGACTGTGGAGCAGCCGTGTTCAACCGTGCAAAGCATGATCTTGAACATTCTGGACATCATCGAGGAGTGAGATGAGTACTCAACGGGTCCCTCTAGTCGTCTACGAAGATGGTGTCCGTAAGGTCATTGGAGAGGCTGTCGTAGATACGGATGGCAACTACATGGACATGTCTGCTGTGATCACAGATAAGCAGTATCATCAGATTGTCGATCAATCTATATCTTGCCTCTCCCTAGGGCATGTCGAAGAAAAGGACCTATCAGATGTCAAACCGAGTAAGAAGAAAGGACAAAGGTCGAGAGCCCTACGTTCTCTTGAACGCCGGAAACATAAAAGAGACCGCTAAGCTTCTAGGCTACTCGGTCAAGGAGTGCGAAGAGATCCTACTCAAAGCAGCCATCAAGGGGTATGCAGGCGTTCGACTGCCACGACCGAGAGGGAGGTAGACATGGCATTTTGGCACCGAAGGACAGCTGAGCCGGCAAAGGTCTACCTTGAGATCTCGCCGGAAGATTCAGCAGCAATTCAAGCTTCGTTTCGAGAAATGACCGATGCCATTAGGCGTGCAAGCGCTGATATGGACCGGGCATTCAAAGAGGGCGTCAAAGCCATCAACAAAGCAACAGAAGAAGCTAAACGAGGACGAACCAAGATCACCAACCATCGGTAACCATCTATATTTAGGAGACATCATGGCTACTCGTAAGCAGAAGCACGAACAAGCTCTCGCAAAGAGAGCTAAGTTCTTGGAAGACGTGAAGCGTTCCGGGCAGAAGGCTCAGGAGCTAGAGCGGGGTCGCCTAGAGCATCGCGCTCGAGAAAATCAGCGCAACAACCATGACCAGAAGCATTCGTGGAAGAAGATCGACAAAAACTGTCTACACTGTCAGGACCTTCTGGCGGCTCAGGCACGTCAGCGTCGCGAACTAGAAGAGGCGGCGGTTAGTGGCTGACAAGGCTCGACGTACTGAACGTGCCGTTCCGGTAGTTATCGGATCCAACTACAAGCACATTATGGGACATGCAGTAATCTCCCGAGAGCCCGACAAAGTGCTGATTGAAATCAGTGCCGTTGGACTTAACGGGCAGATGTTGGCTGAGTTCCTTGAACAGGCTGAACCTATTGCAGTGATGATCACTGCTATCCCTGTTCAGAATACCAGAGAAAGAAGAGAGACGACCTGATGCAAAAAGACCAGGCCTATCACGAAGATGCCATCACATACAACGAAGATATCGCTGAATTCGCCGAAAATCTGGCCCCGAAGCTCAAGAACGAGACAGTTAACCAATGGTGCCTTTCTGTTGCTAAGCAGCATCGATTCCACGCCAAGCGACACCGGTCGGCTCTTAACAAGATTCTCCTTCATCAGCCTGCAGGGGAAGTGGAACAGATCGTCGACGGGTTGGACGTTCCTGAGCCGAAGGAAGATGAAGTCGAGTCGGAGGATGTCGTAGAGACGCCCGTGACTCAGGAACCAGTACCTGAGGTCTTGAGTGATGGGTGCAGTCCTTACCACAACCCCACCAACCCGAACTGTGACTTCAACCCGAACAAGGGGGCGAGTCGTAATGCCTGAAGATCGTAATTGGGTCAACGATGTCGAGCTTGAAGACGTCAAGGTCAAGTGGGCATTCTCGCATTTCGATGGACGGGAAGACACGTTCAACGCAGAAGGTGCTCATAACTTCACTGCCATGCTATCTGAGGAGATTGCAGACAAGATGCGCGCTGATGGCTGGGCAGTACGAGATATGCCTGGGTATGAGGAAGGCGATCCTGACGAGCACCTGCTAAAGATCAAGATCTCTTACAAGTTCGAACCGCCTAAGATCTACCTTCTTAAGGGAGAGCGAAAGCTTCGTGCAACAGAACGTGACCTAGCTGATATTCGTCGAGACACTCTTGAGCAACTCGATGTTATCATCACTCCATCTCGTTGGGTGAATGGACAGAACTCTGGGATCACGGCATACGTCAAAGAACTCTATGCCAAGGTCAAGGAATCCCGTTTCGCGGCCAAGTATGCTGACTACGAGGAGATCTGATGGATGAGAAAAAGACCAATCAGTTCGCCTGGGGCGTTGTTTGGGTGATTGTTTTCATCATTCTAGCAATCGTTTTCTTGTTCGGGTGGGGGTTTGTCGAGCTTATTCAGTGGATCACATCTAAGTGAGAGGCCGTCCTGTGCAAGCTTACGCAATCAAGATTACACCAGAGAATCTTCGAGGTGTGATTCGGAGCGAGGCAGGACGAGATTTTGACTTAGAGATGGCCTTACAGTGGCTTGAGGAGCACGAAGAAGGCTGGTTCCTACGTGACGAGGGCTCGCCTTTGGACTGCCAGTTCTTCGTACCAATGGTCTTTTTCGAGATGTACGTCTTCACCTCACACGATGAGAGTTCTTTGTTTCGCAACGTAGTCAAGATCTAACTATCACATAAAAGGAGTTATTATGGTCCGACTTGTTATTGGTGTGGTCTTCGCCATTCTTCTCTTCTGCTTGATCTATTCGTGGGTCTTCAACACGAATCCGTCAAAGAAGCGAAGGTACTAGAGTTTCTAGCCGTCTGCGTTCCCCCGAGTGTGACGGTTAGGGAGGCATCGCATGTAACTTAATTGGTAAAGCGTTCGGGCCTGGACATCCAGGGCGGCGTATGCGGGTTCGAATCCCGTCGTGCGAGCTACTATAGTCAGGCTCGAAAGAGCGTGCATATTTAGATGGAGGTGAGTTCGATGACGGATGGTGGGTAACGCCCACTATAGATGTTCAACTGAATGCCTCATTGCGGGGTCCTGAGCATGACCTCGATCCACACTAAACTACTCCCTCGTCTGAGCGAGGTTAAATAGACCTTAGGCTCAGAGCGGGCGCGGTTCCAAGTTACAGGCCTTGAGCTTGGAAGTAATTGGTAGTCGACAGGTGTTTTCACCGACATGGACAACTACCAGCCGCGTCGTGGGAAATCGGCAAGTGAATTGGCGTTGCTAACCAGTCACTCCCTTAGCCGTAGGTAAGGTACATAAAAGGCGTGTTCTTGCGTCAATAAGCACCCTCTGCAAGGGTGACGAAGCAGAAAGGTTGCAGACCACTGGGCGGAGACCCGGGCACCTTACCGATTAAAGATCCCGCCTGGGCATGCGGCAAAAAGGCCCCCTCAAGTCACTGTAGCGTAGTTCATTGGTGAAATCGTGAGGTTTGGGCAACACCTTTGGCCGGATCGAAGTGCGATGAGTCGAAGTGATTAAAGTCAATTGAAAACGCTACCTACAGTAGGAGAGGGGGATGGGATTTTCGTGGGTCTTGTCCTCCTCTCCATTCAAACATAGGAGGCATCATGCATACGTTCTACTTCATCATTTTGCTCCTTTCCGTGTTCGCGTTTGCGCTAGGGTTCATTTTCGAATTCGCAAAGAAGAAGATTGACTTCCTTGCTTTCGGGCTGTTCTTCCTAGCCCTATACTTCTTTCTGGTGGTCCTCAATCGTTAGCAAACACATCCCATCATCCCCTATCTAAGGAGTTATCGATGAAGAAGATGGACCCGGCAACACGAATCGCCCTAATTAAGATCGCCTTTCTCGCTAACCAAATTGGTTGGTGGCAGATCACTTCAAAGCTTCGTAAGGCTAATCGGATATTGGTTGAGAGCAACTTGCAACTCATCGAGTTCGGTCGTCTTATGACTGATGTCGTGGAGCGCGATCGACCAGAGCTCATGCTGGACCCCGAGATCCAGAAGTTTCTTACGAACTGGCAGTTCGACCAGATCGTGGGACAAAATCTCTCATAATACATCGCCGATCATGAACCCGAGAATGTCGAAGCATTTGAGACGCTAATACTCGCATGGTCGCAGGTGATAAATGTTAAACCTGTGGGAAGGTCCTGGGCCTGGCTACAACAAGGACAATCTACTCCCGATAAGCGGGAGCCAACGAAAAGAAAGGTAACACCATGAAAGAAAGAATCACCCCAGAAGATCAGGCCTCCTACGACCTCTTGGTCCAGTGGAATCCTGGTCTGGCTTCTGTTGGAGTTGGTCTTGAATCTCGTATCGACCAACCCACACTGCATTTCATCGATCAGGTCTATGGTGGGACTACTACTCAGACTGAGATCGGGAGAATCCTTTTCAAGCTACTTCGAGAAGACTTCGGCTTTGTTCCTGAGGACTCTGTTGATGATGACGCAGCAGCAGAGTACATGAACAAACTTGGTCGTGCCTGCTTGGACGCAGTCACCGGCTCAACGGCCGGCGTTGATGGTCTTTGGACCTGGTTCAACCGGAGCGCCATCAACCGAACCATCCGTCTCCTCCGTAAGGCTCGCGACTCGGCCTTCGGCAGAGACGAGTAACTCGACTAGGCGAGTATAAATAGCTCTTAGGCCTAGTGCGTCATTGGACTCTAGCTGCGGGTTATCTCCTTCTCCTGAAGCTCAGATGTAAAAGACCGGAACGGGATCTCATTTCCGGCGTCCAATGGGTGAGCGGTCAGGTGTAGACCGAACGGCATTCCGTAGCGACTGGTGAAACCATCTGAGCCATAGGTTCGCGTGGTGGAGGAAGCGACGTACAGCGGATTGTTAGGTAGTTAAAAAACGCCGGTAGGTCAGCTTTGATAAGGCGGTTGCAGCCGACCGAAGCGGGAAGCGCTCCCTGCAAGGAATTCTTCCTAGCCTACCGTAACATTAAACAGCGGGGACACCGTGGAGGCCTGGGCATGCCTGCTTTAAAAAACTGCCCTCTACCCATCTCTAAAGGAGGATCAAACACATGTCTGATATCTGCGATAGGGCCGATAGGTCTAGAGACCTTAAACCAGGACCCATTAGTCCCAATTGCACACTATGCCGGCCCGAAAGGCACAGTCATTATCCGAGTCAAAACCACGTTACTGAAGACCACAGCACCTGGCTTCAGTACATGATAGCTCTTCTCGGATGAGGGGTTATGGGAGTAGAGTCTCGATGGTTGAAATGGCTTCTCGACTGGTTTTCAAGGCATATCAAATTCTGAATGGGGTGGCATAATGGTTAGGTTGACAACCGTTAAGAACGTTGTCGTCATTGCCATCATCTACATTGGCATGTGGGCACTGGTGCTTGCAGGTCTCTATCTTATCTATCTAGGAGTAAAATGAATATCAGAACCATAATTGCCGCAGCGGCTATTGCAGTTGCTTTGCCTATGCTGTCGGCACCATCGGCCAATGCAGATACAGATTGTCCCCCAGACATCGATGATTTCTGCTTCTTGCCACTGACGCCTGCTGGTGATCCTTACCAGTCAGATCAGACACAGGTACCAGGCGGGCCTTGGACTTCAACTATCCTCGAAGACGCGCCGACCGCAGCTCAGGCAGGTCTTTACCCTGGTGATGACACAGTTGCGGCCATTACCTCTGACGACACCGACCCGTGGGACATCACTAAGCTTGCCACCAACTGCAAGTGGGAGGGTGAGGTCGCAATCGATTACGGGCTCGTCCCTGACGGATTGCGGATCCTTGGTCCAGTCATCACTGTTGACTATGTGAAGGTCAGGACGCGAACAGAAATCGTCTATAAGTACTGCTGGCGTCAGATCAGCTCTACTACTCGGCACACTTGGTATGATCCTCGTTGGCTCGACTTCCGGTTCACATCTGATCAGAATGATGCAACTGGCCATCTTCAACGGTTCCGATGCGGTCAAGTCGGCATTGGCGGCTTTGACCACTTCCTAGTCAATGGAAACATGTGGGATGACAACACGACGATCAATCCCGATCCGTTCCATGTGCCTTGTGTGCGTGGTTCGACTGGAAACTCAGTTGCCAAACCAATCAATCCGAGCCGCAAGAAGCTTAGGTACACTGGTGACTTCCCGGGTTGGACGGTGAAGAGCCAGGTGATAAACGTCCACTACAAGGACTACGTGTGGGCTATCGATAATGGGGTAATCAACCCTAACTCCTGAGCCTTTTGACTAGGGCTGGGGCCGTCTTTCTCATCAGGACAGGCGGCTCCAGTTCTACCCCCGCAAGCGAAAGGGTAACATGACCACCGTTGATGATGTCATTACACAACTTAGATCTTTCTCCAACGAGCGAGATGACCAAATCGCCGCTCTTGGCGCTCAGGTCGAAGCAGCTACCGCGAAGGCGGAGGCTCTAGTCACTGAGAATGCACAACTCAAGGAGCAGGTTGAAGCGTTAGCAGCAGAGGTTGCTGCGCTCCAAGCACAACTCGACGCGCTGAAACCGCCACCCCCAACTCCCCCTCCAGTCGTGATTCGTATCGGAGCCACCGTCGGATCTAATGATGGTGGGCTGAACGTGTCAGCCGATGCCAGGCGTGCTTACGACCTGTCTAGCTCTGGTGCCAAAGAAGCTAGTGCCCGAACAAAGAATGGTGGAGTCATTTGGGTCAGCTACAAAGGCAGCATTAGCGATGCTTCTCTTCTGGGTGAGTTGAATGCTCTTGCCCAAATTCTTGGAGCCAAGTCTCAGACTGCTTTGGTGACTTATGAGCACGAGTCAGATATCAAGACTCCGATTCCTCTCGATGTGTATCATGCTGGCTACGACCAGCTCGAACGGCTCATTGCAAGCTTCTCGATGCTCGAGCCAATTGTCTGCCTCACTGGTTTCACTGGTGACAAAGACCCATCGGTCTGGGAGCAGCGTTGGCGCCCGAATCACAAGAAGATCGGGTTCGACCACTACAACAAGGGACACCAGCTGACTGGCGAGCCAATGAGCACGCCGCTTGTGAACTGGGGCCCGTTGCTGACTTGGGCTAAGTCGAAGGGTAAGCCGGTTTGTATCGGTGAGACTGGCGTTGGAGACGACGCAGTAGCCGGTATCGTGATCAAGACACAGGCACAGTGGTACGCGGAGCACCGGAAGTTCGTTCTAGATCCTGCGAACAACATTCTTCTTGCTTGTGCATATGACTCAGGAAAGGCGATTCTCAGCCAAGCCGAGGCAAAGGCCTGGTTCGGCGTCGTCTGATAGGTTAAACCCTAAAGCGTGGAGGGGGCCGATGATAGTTACAGCCATAGTCCGTCGGTCCCCTTCACTCCATCTCGCGTCAGAAACAAGCCATTATATGACACCATCACTACCCAAGGAGACAACATGCTCGCCAATATTCTAGCATTCCTCGGGAGCCTGTTCAACCTGTTCATCGACACGATCTACAAGATCGGTCTGGCCATCGTTGTCACGTTCCTGTGCGCAATCGTTATTGCATGCGGCTTTGCAGCCCTGCTCATCTGGATGTTGACATGAGTCAAGACTAGAAGCCCACAAGGCTTCTAGTTTTCTCCTTCGCGGGTTAAACAAGGGTTTATATGAGACCCTACTACCGAAGGAGACACATGGAAACGTTACTTGACTTAGGTTTCATGGTCTTCGGACTCGGATTCTTCATCTTCGTCATCTCATTCGTTCATCGTATTCTAAATGAAGACTACAATAAACGAGTGATGGAAGCTCGAGAATTCGGCTTCGGAGGCAAGAACCAGCACACCGCCCGAACACTCCGAGATAAGTAGTCTCAAAGAGGGAGCGCTTTGGAAACAAGGCGTTCTCTTTTTTCGCGCTTAAAACAAGGGTTTAAATGAGAGAGTGACTACCTCCAGTGCCGTTTTATACGGTTAACCTGGATAACATAGGCAGAAGTCATTGGATAACCAATGCCTCTCTTTTTCGCGGCGAAAACAAAGCGTTATATGAGACCCCTACCAAAGGAGAAACAATGAACCTGCACACGTACCTCCAGTACGCAGCTGTCACTTCGCCCATCGTTCTCGCCATCATCCTCATCACCCTGGCCTTCAAGTCGTGGCTGGACAGGTTGGCGTTCCAGTGGAACACCGCCTACGCCACCGCCATGCAGAAGGTCGCGCTCGATGACATGTTCGGCGAGCCGGAGGTCGACTCCGACAGCCACCTCAAGAGCGTGCCTGGCATGAAGTTCACCGAAGACTACCTCAACTAGTCGTCTCAAAGACTAAGCCCCTAACCAGGGGTTTAGTTTTTACCCATAGTATATCACTAGGAGAATTTATGAACTGGGACTCTTTTATTATCGGTTATGTAGTCGGTGCCGTCGTTATGCTCATTGTTATTCTCATAGTCGAAGTAATAAGGAGGAATAGATTCTGATGAGTAGAAATGTTCCGAGCACATCTCATCCTTACTGGCTTGAGGCTTACTATGGGCCGGGTGGCCGGAAGGGGCCTAAGAAGAGTCCTAATCTCGGCCGAGTTGGGGAAAGAGAAGGGGACCTCTGTATTGCGGTGCAGTACTCCACTCCGCATTCGAGGCAAATGGAGATTGACATTCTCGAAGCCAGAGAAGACATCGGTGCCATCAATATTGGCTCTAACCCATATCAAGGAGAATAATTATGGCCATCATCAAGTTATCGACACCTGACGGGCCTTACAAAGTAAAGTTGGACACAGATGTCATGGACGTTGAAATCACCCATACATATATAGGTGTGAAGTTTAAGACTGTAGATGGTGAGCTTCTGTATATAACTATGCGTGATGGGGGTTACGAGCTTGTGTATGAAGTTAACGGTGTCCGGGAGCTCATTGAACTTCAAGTAGGAAAGGTCAAAAGAGTAGGGTCATTTAGCCAAAAGGAGGATGAATAGATGAGAGTCAAGGTGACTCACGACAACATCGTTGCTTACGGACTCGACATCATTACTGGAAACAAGATAGTCGATCTTTTGGCCGCGGCAGATAGAGCTGAGGAACTTGGCGAGGAAATGTTCGTCGTTATCCCGGATGTCGAGGGTGGTGACACTGAGGCACCTACTGAGCGCAATGCGTTTGAGCACTTCAGCGAGATGCCGGAACCAGACGGGCGTATGCATGAGCAGGAGTCTGTAAACCTGACTAACCCGACTTGTGCTGAATGTGGTGAGCCTATTCTGCCAGGGCAGGGGATGCATAAGGCCAATGACCCCAGTCCGTTTTCATCCATGCCGAGTCATTGGTTGGATGATGGGAAGACTCGTCACCTTGATTGTCGGATGAAGCAACACAAGAAGGGTAAGCCTAGTGACGATTGAGAAAGACTACACCGACTTCGATGTGATCAAGCAGGCCATCCAAGAAGGCATGTCTCCGTTCAAACCTGGTGACTTAGAGATTGTCGTTTTTCGAGCATTTGGTGGACACGTCATCACCGTAGGTCTTCCTGATCAACCCAACAAACCTTGGGCCCGAGTAGTGATCGATGACACGCATCTTATTAAGGCAAGCCCGATTCCCGAGAACGCTCTTGCTTTTGCAGCAGATGAACTTTTTTCTCACTTCCGTAAACGACAACTTGTCCCCGAAGAACACAATGAGCTGGGGGAAAACTGAATGGACCGTACTGAGAAACTCACCATCACACGTAGTCTGACAGCAACCATCGTGAAGCTCGTAGTGGTGGAGAGCGGCGTCACGGTCAGTTACTCAGTCAAGACCTATGAGACACAGATACCCAACGCAATCCGAACCGTCCATGAAGGAGCCAACAAGCTTCTCAAACTAGCCCAAGAAGGAATGTGAAATGAGTAGACAACTATACCCCAAACCAAAGCCGAAGGGTGGTAACAAGAAGAAGCATCACCCACCTCAGGACCGTCCTGAAGATCGTCCATACCACGTTCGCTACAGCGATCCCGACAACCCGACCGCTAGACCAGAGTGGCGTCATTACAACTCAGAGCTAAGCGTTCGTGTTGGTGCCTGGTACAACGTCAAGTTTCTTGGCTTCAACACAGAAGCGGTTATGTATGACCGTGAGGAGATGCGAGAGCTGAGCGAGGGGTAATGACCAAGCCTCATAGAAGAGTAATTCGACGAGGTCCTGTTGAAGCTGTAAAAATTGATCGTTATCACCCATTCGAGTCTTTCGATCCCGACACCAAGCTCGAACAAGTTCGTTGCGGTGTTTGTAACTGCATAGCAACCGTGACCGAAACTGGTCGATTGCATGCTCATCGTGATAGTCGTGACTATGAGTGTCCTAATACAGTTGGTCCAGGCGATCGTAACATCAAGCCCGACGCCATTGCTGAAGGGTTAGCTCTTCTAGACTCCCAAGCAGAAGAACTACTGGCTGCTTACCGGAGACCGATCGACGAAAGGAGACGGTGATGTCATTCCTAGGACGTCGACTAGCTGACACGGTTGAAGGTAAGTTCCCTCTGCTCTATGAGGACCTACGACCAGGAGATATTTGGAAGGTGCTCAACGAAGATGGTACAGATCTCGTAGTGATGGCACATCCATCCAACCTCACCAAGATGGCTTGGTTTTGTATTGTGCCGATCGAGATGCCTGGCCAGATGGCAGACAAAAGAGCTTTCGGTAACCTCAGAGCTCATACCGTTCGTGAGCATGGTGATGGGACTGTGAGCATTCGAGCTGGTGATGGGTCAAGTAACTCCATTCTCATCACTCGTCAGTGGCTTGACGTGACATACCAATGGCATGGATACGTCGAACACAACATTTGGACGGAGGTCTAATGGGTATCAGAGGAATAGAGGTTCTTACAGACGACATAAGAACTGACCCTGAAACGTGCCATCATAACGTAGTCTTTGCCAGGTTCACGTCGCCGTTGATCGAACCGAATATCGAATGCCTCAGTTGTGGCACAAACCTCAACGACTACATCTCACGAGTAGGAAAGAACTATCAGTATGACGCGAGTCATGGCTGGTGGGTCCATCAACCTAAACTAAAGGAGTAACACTATGGGACAGTTAAAAGTTGAAACTTGGGGGTCATTTCCTAACCGAAGCAAGACTTTCAGCGCAATGTCACATGGCCATGCGCATGCTGTTGCAGAAGCAATTCAATGGCTTGCTGATGAAGTACTGCCAGAAGCAATTGAACGTGATCACCAACTGCAAGCAGATGGCGCCGCCCCTACTGAAGGATTTAACCGACCCATTAAGGAGTAGTAATGAAGAGATTTATCGTAGCAGTTGGAGCCTCTGTTGCACTTGGGCTTTCTGCTATCAGTATCCAACCCAACTCAGCAGTTGCTGACGACCCTACTATAACGATTGCAGCCGTAGGCGATATGGCTTGCGATCCGTCCAACACTGTCACCAAGTACTCGGCAGCGATCGAGTGCCAGCAGCAAGCAGTCAGTGACCGTATGCTGGCAGACACCTCTATCAGTGCAGTACTTGGTCTTGGTGACTACCAGTACGATTGCGGCGATCTTGCAGACTATGCCGTATCATACAACCCGACGTGGGGACGTCTTGACCCACTTATGAAGCCATCGATTGGCAATCATGAGATCAAGACGGGCCTCGACGCATGGGGTATGCAGTGTCCGACTGACAATTCGACTGGAGCTAACTACTTCGCTCACTTCGGAGCTGCAGCTCACCCGGAGACTGTTGGGCATTACTCGTTCGACCTAGGCACTTGGCACTTTGTTGCGCTCAATGCTGACTGCTCTATGAAGAACGCCGGCGGATGCGCAGCCACAAGCCCGCAGACTACCTGGCTTAAGGCTGATCTAGCTGGTACCACTCAACCATGTATTGCTGCGTACTGGCACCAGCCTCTCTACCAGGGGCTAGCCAAGGACTATGTCAGCACCTACAAAGCGTGGTGGGATGCTTTGGGAGCAGTGCATGCTGACGTCGTGATCAACGGTCACATCCACAACTACCAGCGATTCGGCCCAATGGACTCTGCCAAGCATACAACCTCTGATGGCATTACTGAGTACGTCGTTGGTACTGGTGGAGAAGCTCAGGTCGCAATGAAGTCCACTGGTATCAAGCCGGCGTACTGGCTGAAGATGTTCGGTTACATGAAGATGACGCTGAACACCGACAGCTGGCACACTGAGTTCATTGACTCTACTGGAGTTAGCCACGATTCGTTCGATGGAGTTTGTCATGCCTGAAGAAGAGGAATGGCCGTCCTTTATGTTCCTAACTGCGATCGTCGGATCAGAAGAAGAGTATGACGAAGCGATTCGAGCGGGCGTTAAACCAGAGAATATATGGGGGCGGCCCGATTCAGACGGTAGTAAGGAGGAACGTGTGTCTGGAGTTGTGGAAGAACTTACCTTCGTTCACCTAAACGGCCTTGAAGAGCCGTGGCCGATTAAAAACCCGGAGGCAGGACGCACCTACCAAGGTCGAATTCGTCGGGTCGTAAAGCTTGCTCCACCGCACACATGCTCGCCGCCTAAAGGTTGGGGTGAACGGTACGACATCTTGACTTGCCAGACGTGCGGGGCACGGTGGATGTATCTCAAGCCATTCGGGATGTACCCAGGATGGACAAAAATTGAAAAGGAGCAAACAGATGAGCAAGGAACAGAAGCCTGACAAGATTCGGGTGTGGCTGTCTCCTGACGCGCCGTCATCATCAAGAGTTCGATGGACTAGGCATTCTTGGAGTAATGGTCGGATTATTGGTGCGTCTAGTGAAGGCTATGCACGCAAGCAAAGTGCAGTAGCTAACATCTACAGGACTCAGAAGGCGCCTTACGAGATCATCATGGATGACAGTCTGTACCATAACGGCCTTAGTAAGAAGGGGATATGAGCACCCAACTCTCTTCCGAAGATGTTCCGAAGAACTGTCGACATAATGTTGTCAAAGTGACACCTAGCATACTTGACATCGGTATCAACAACATCACCTGCGTTAGTTGCGAAACCGACATCACTGAGCCAATTCGAGTACTCACTGGGAGCTATAAGCATGACGAAAAGAGTGGTTATTGGCTTCGGACACCAAGAGAAAGGACAAGAGTTCTATGACTAAAATGGAAATTGAAATCATGATCCAAGACAGCAAGCGCAAGCTGAATGAGACCTTGGACACTGCTAACCAGACACGTGGGGCAGTGGAGGAGTCTCTACGCATTCTCATCCCGGCGATGCAGGAGCAACTGCTCATCATGAAGGCCATTCTTGAACGAACGCTGGTGACGCCGAATGTGAGTCGGGCTGAGGGCGGGGAGTAATCGTGATTGATTACTATGTCGCGTCAAAAATAGCCGAGTGCAAGAAGTGCGGTGAGAGCATCAAGCTTCTAAGAAAGGGCATTCTAGGCGGAGAGGACTGGTATCACGCAAATACCGGCGTCAAGCAATGCAGGTTCGAGGCTGAGCCGAAGGAGGGAACTATAGAGGAGGTTAAGAAATGAACCGCAACAAAGACATCTGGCAGGCCGCAGGCTGGTCTGTTCTGGTGATCGTTATCGCTCTGCTCGTTCTTGTCTTCATGTCCAAGGGCGGTAGTTAACATGCAAACGCCGCCTGAGATCGTCAAACTAGACGAGGACATTCGCGCGTATGTTGCTACTGGTGGTCGTAACGAGATGGTGATGGAATGGGGACTGGTCATAGCTGCCCATGTCCTCCATGATGACGGCACGTCATCAACGTCATATTATGTGCGCTCCAGTCCGGAGATGGCACATCATCGTATCTTAGGCTTGTTCGACTACGCAACAATGGTGGTCCACAACCAGCCTGACAAAGCATAAGGAGCAGTCATGTACAAGAAGACAGTCTTGTTCGTTATCAGTATCTTGCTGCCGGTCTCTCTGTTGGCGGTCCAAGACAACAGCTATGCCGCAACAGCATCGCCAAACACCAGAGATCGTTATGTCAGCCACGCAGAGGCAAGGCATGTAGTGGTCGGGAGTACGCGTCACCAGTTGAGACTAGTCATTGGCCCGGTCGAACGGCACACGGTTAGATTGCGACCCCATCGCAGGGTGATCAACTACTCGACTTACACGTCTGCAATCTGGGAAGTTCACTTCCGCTGGCTTGACGGACGTTGGCACGAGTTTTGGACGGCTTGGATACCGTGATGGGCATGAGATACACCAACCAAAAGGCAACTTGCCTGGTCTGTAAACGGGAGGTTGCTGTGGTAGGTAACCCGAACGGGCATCTCGCTGGTCATGGGCCCTCTGGTAACACTTGTCCTGGTAGTAGTTGCAGACCTGGTGACATCGAGGCGGTGAAGCGACGTCTCGAATTGCGTATCCAACAATACCAAGTACTTCTAGGGAGGTTGAGAAATGGTAGTTGAGGAGATTTACATCGAAGAACTAGCTCTCTGTGAAAACTGCAGTAACGTTATCTTCAACTTCCACACCCGAAGTGGCGAAGATGACTGGATGCATCTGAATGGAGGCATCTATGAAGCACATTGCCCAGGTAGCCCAGTAGCCACACCGAAGGCGAGCACGGTGCAGGCGTATGTGCATGGTAAGGAGTCTGAGGTAGTACCTGCTCCTGATCCGCCAACCAACGTCAGTGTCGACTACAGCACTGGATCAATCAACTGGAAGGAGGCAACAGAAGATGAACGACACGAGCCAAGAGACGGTAAGTGATGCACCACTGCAGGAACTCCTTGCTCTGGATATGGAGTACCGGCTCACGGTTGCTATGTGCTTGAGTAATGGTGACGAGAACTGTGCCAACTATCTCATCCGTCGTAGGGATGCGTTGCTGCCTGAGATCCTGCGTACTGCTCATGAGCAAGGCGTAGACCCAGTCGACCACTTCGCCGCCTTCGCCAACAAGGTGCATGTCAAACTCTGTGAGAGCTGTCATTGCGGAGCGCCCGTCATCTACGGGTTCGACGATGACCTGACTCACACTCGCGGCATGTGCAAGGACTGTGACGCGGTGCGATGTGATGCCTTCCCAGGGGCGTGTGGACGATGAGCTATCAATTGTGGAGCTGGTTATTGACAGTGATAGCGGTGGCTGGCGGTACTCTGGTCGGCCGTAAGGCAGTCGTATGGATACTTGAGCATTCGCGGAAGAAACCCGTCAGTATAGAGCCCAACCGGCTTTATGTATTCCTAGGTTGGAAAGACTATCCGGGCGGAGAGCCGATTCTTGAACCTCTCCCAAAGGACATAGTGGTCCAGTTCGCCACTGACGTTGCGGTATACGGGGAGACAGACCTGTCGAAGTTCTATTCCGAGAAGGAGGTGGATGATGAGAGGCAGAGAGACAACACCCGAGGACTTGGTTAATACACGAACGCATACCTGGTTCAATGATAAAGATCGTCATTGGGTCCGATGTATTCACTGTAACCTAGAACTGCGTTCAGATGACTGGTTGTCGGAGCTACCACCATGCCCTGGGAATGAGTTTCTTCTGGCTCGACTATCTCACATGAGAGTGGAGGGTCGGCATAAGAAGCCAGACCAAAATAAACAAGCATTTCTTGACTACATTCAAGAGGCAGCTAATCTGATGGGGTTGACTGGTAAGGCGGGTCCTTATAGCACCTTCGGTATAGGTGAGTTCGGGACACCCGTTAAAGACTCAGATGTAAAACGACCTTACGGTACCGCTTGGAGGAAGTGGTTACAGGAGGAGAACGATGGAACAAAGAGAGCTGCCCAAGCGGAGACTGACATCTAAGGATGCTGCCGAAATTCGAGCATCATTCCTGCGTAATGGATACAAACTGCAACGAGCTGAGCAGTATTTACGTGATTGCTGCATCATTGAGGAGGACAGAAATGGAGTTTGTGATCAGAAACTGGTGGGCGATTGACCCAGAGGACATCGTCTGGGAGGCTCAGGGAGAAGACGTCAAGATCGTCATCAACGGCGGTCCTATGTCCGCCACCGATAGTGATGGTAACAAACTGTGGGCTCTTGATGTGGAGTTGCCTCATCAGTGTGATGCCTGGGAGATTGCTTACGGCTTCACAAACGATGTCGAAACAGTGAAGAAGGATTTTGATGCCTTCATCGCCGATCTACAAAAGGCTCGTGCATTCATGGATACGCCAGAGTTCGCAGCTAAGATCAAGGAGGTACAAGATGTATAACGAAAACGGAGATTTGGTTACTGAGAATGGAATGGTCTTCCGTCAAGTCGGGTGGCAAATCAACGGTGGTGAAAACGACCATACACTCGTAAGACTCGAGCATGTACACGCTCTGGAGGAGGCACTAAAAGTGCCACATGGTGGATACTCACCCGTGTACGTCCAAATCGGAGATTGACTGATGAGCTACGCAGGTATGTACGGGCCAGAGGACGAATGCCCACATGGAAACTATCAGCGTAACTGTACCGCTTGCATCATCGAGAATCAAGAGAAGACTAGTACTCGAGATGAGTTTGGTGTGCTCCATTCTGACAATGGTGCTGGTTGGTGTGTCGGGCACATCGAGGGCGGTAAGTGTGTTGTTCTAGTCCGTCATTGCCCCGTCCTCAACACCGCTGAGCAGTTGTCTCAAAACCTACGTGATGACAAAGCGATCGAGGTGCAAGAACTAAGAGATGAAATTCAGATAAGGCGCAGTGCCTTGGCGGCGAATGAGAAACGTCTAAGTAAGGCTGAAGAGGAGTTAAAGGCGATCAACAATGGACCTGTGTAAATGGTGTAGGGAATCGATCATCCCCGGCTGGGAGAAGCTCAATGGCAAACTAATAGCTGACTGGATCCACGTCAATGGAACCTCATACCGTTACACATGTTATGTCGATGGGAAGATACACTGGGCCGAACCTATGCCTAAGGTGTTGGAAAAGGAGGTTAGAGATGGAGCTGGAGCTGAAGCACCAACTGGTACTGGTTGAGGGACGTATCTACCCAACGGGCATCATCATCGAACAAGGAGCAGTCCATGTCCCCGATGAGGTGGTGCCGGTAGTCTGGAACTTCGACTTCGATCGTGGTCTGTTGGGACATGCGACTAACTGGCGTAGGGACGAAGCTACCGGTGAATGCTGGATGGATCTAGTTATTGATACACCATTCCAAGAGGGTTTAAAACTGATGGACCTGACTGTCTTCCTGATCAAGGTGACTAGAGAAGAGCCTAAGGTCATTGACTCTGGGATACTCAAGGCATTGTCCTACGTTCTACCAATTAAGGGTGGTTGGCATCATGATAGCGAAGAAGTGGCGGAGACGTCAAGCACCGACTCTGGACCAGTGCCAGGCAGGGGTTGAAGACTTAATAGCTGGCACATACTCATGTCCACTTCATTGGTGTTGGATGTCAGAGTCAGAGCCTGAGTTAGAAGGATGTCTTTATGAACGTCAACTAAAGGAGGCACAGAGTGGAACTGAAAAGCAGCCTTAACCCTTATCCTCCTGGGTCTGAGGAGTGGCATCGCTTCAACCTTGGCATTAAACCCGGCATCATTGGTCAAGTTGAAGATTTTGAGATGACTGACAACGGCATTCTAGTTAAAGGCTGGTTTTGGGGTGACGTTCCTTTGTCATTACGCGACTGGTACATCGACTCAGACACAAACGAAGCAAGATTGTTAGATAAGGAGGCACAGAGTGGAACTGCGTCCACACCAAGAGATAGCCCTCCAGGAGCTCCGTAACGGCTCTGTGCTGGCCGGAGGGGTCGGAACGGGGAAAACCCTTGTAGCACTAGCTTACTACGTTCAGATCGTCTGTGGTGGCCAGCTAGACCGATCAGCACCCATGAAGCACCCAAAACATCTCATTGTCATCACAACCGCCAAGAAACGGAATAGCCTGGACTGGGAGCGTGATGCGTTATCACTAGGGCTGTCCATCGATCCTGAGCTTAGCTACAGCCACAAAGAGTTCATCATCGACAGCTGGAACAACATGAAGAAGTACGTTGATCGTGAGGACTGTTTCTTCATCTTCGACGAGCAGCGGCTGGTGGGAACAGGGACATGGGTAAAGACCTTCCTGAAGATCGTCAAGCATAACCAGTGGATCTTATTGTCTGCAACACCGGCAGATACATGGATGGACTATGTCCCTCTTTTCATTGCCCACGGGTTCTACCGCAACCGGACAGACTTCATCGAGCAGCACGTCGTGTGGTCTTTCAATGGTAAGTACCGGAAAATCCGTGGGTTCTTCGGGGTTCGTCATCTGGAGCGAGAACGTGATTCCATTCTTGTTGACATGCCCTACGAACGACACACTGTTCGACACCTGGTTGCGAGGCCGGTGGTATTTGACAAAGACGCCTTTGACCTGGTCTGGAAACGACGATGGAACATCTATGAGGGAAAGCCGCTTATCGACGTAGCAGAGATGCACAGAGTCGCTAGGAGACTGGTCAACAGTGATCCCTCACGGCTGGAGGAGATCGTCGCATTAGGGCGTAGGCACGACCGGATGATCATCTTCTACACGCACGACTACGAGCTCGAGGATCTTCGCACACTCATGACAAAGATGGACATATGCATCGCCGAGTGGAACGGTCACCGTCATGAGGAGATCCCCGAGACTAGTCGTTGGTTGTACCTAGTACAGTACCAAGCTGGGTCAGAAGCATGGAATTGCATTGAAACTGATACAGTTGTGTACTATTCACTCACATACTCCCATAAGCTCTTCGAGCAGAGTCAGGGGCGAATTGACCGATTGGATACACCCTATGAGGATTTGTATTATTACATTCTCATGAGCGAGAGCCGGATCGATGCTCTGATTTGGAAGGCATTGGTCGCTAAGAAGAACTTTCATGAGGGTAGAAATGTCCGGTTTGAGACCGCCGCGTGACGAGGTCCGAGGACAAAACGGACAGCGGTTTCGAGCGGACAAAGGCTGACGAAAGCGGATGTATCTACCCTGTTTTGGCCACAAACCCACTTAATTCCTCTCAAGACTTATAGACAGACGAACTTAATATATCATACAAGTAATGTATGTTATACGGTGTACGTTCTCAGAAAGTTTCATAATTCTTTTTTTCCGGGTTTCTGGGCAAACGGACTTACAGGAAGAAACGGACTTACATGGTTCAACCATCAGGAATCGACGCAATCTCATTTACCACCTCGATTATGTTGCCAGATGGACATCAGGTAGCGGTCAAGGGCGAGATTAGTTCAACGGGCGATATAACGTTATACCTCAATGATCCATCATGTGCAACTATGATTTCTGAACATCTACTCGAAGGAACGTTAGAGCAGTTACATCTTGGGGTTACGCGTAGCGAGAGTATAAGAGTCAACAAATGAGTAGGACAACTACGGGTAATGAGGCAGACCCAGCCGGCATTGACCATCCTGAACACTACAACGTGCACCCGAGTGGGGTTGAGTGTATTCAAGTGGTGCGTCATATGGGATTCAACTTAGGGAACGTTATCAAGTACTTGTGGCGAGACGGCATCAAAGACACAGAGGTCCCGTTACAAGATCTTAAGAAAGCTGCCTGGTATCTACAAGACGAGATTGCAAGAAGGGAGAATAATGTTCGAGAATGAAGAATGGGTTCCGATTGATGAATTTCCTCACTACCTTATCAGCTCTTACGGTCGTGTCAAACACTTAGGCCGTACCAACGCCCGAAAAGTGACAGTCAACGAGCGAGGTTTCCCGGTGATCCTTCTTTCCAGTGCTACCTCACCCACTAGGTACCTGCGTCAGATCAACAAATTAGTAGCGCTCGCATTCCTACCACCGCCGCTGTATTCAGATTGTACAGCCATTTGGCATAAGGATGGCGACCTTCGTAACTGTCACTATACTAATTTGATGTGGGAACGTCGTGATCGTGTGCTCGAGTGGAACGAGATGCATCGGACAGGTACGCCGAAGTTCAGCACACCACCGGTTAAGAACAACAGAACGGGCGAGATATACAAAGACGCCTTTGACTGTGCAGTTCAAGAAGGAGTACTCGAGTCATCCATCGTTTGGCGGATTGAGAAACAAGCATCAAGCCTTTATGACGAAGCCGCTAGGTACCGTTATGTGCCTGACGCGGAGATCGAGCGTCAAACGGTCTGATATACTGTGTATCGCAGCTGAAACAATGCATTATATAGGAGGGTATGTCAACTCTTCCTCTTTTTCTGTCTGGAGGTGACTATGCCTAAGCTTGAAAGCGAGTTCACGCTCGACTTGAAAGATGAGTTGCGTCGTCGCTTTCCAGATTGTTTCATCATCAAGCTAGATTCCAACCAAATCCAAGGCATACCAGACCTTCTTATTTTGTGGGGAAGGTTCTGGGCTATCCTGGAAAGTAAGCGTGGTCTACGGTCGGTGCGTCAGCCCAACCAAGAGTACTATGTGGATCTGTTTGATGAGATGTCATTTGCTGCGTTCATACATCCGCTCAACTATCGAGAAGTTTTAGACGACATGGAAAGAGCGTTTGGCCTATGAGTTTTAAGTTCCGACGTCATGTGGAGATTGAAGGGCGTCATGCTTTTCTGAGTCCATCTAAGTATCACTGGATCAACTATGACGATGAGAAGATTCTTGCTGCCTATGACAAACACATGACAGCTGTTCTTGGTACTCGTCTTCATGCTTGGGCTGCCGAGACTATTCGACTTGGGTTGAAGCAACCAGACAACAGCAAGACTATCAACATGTATGTGAATGACTGCATCGGTTACAGGATGTCTATCGAACAGCCTTTGGCGTTTTCTGATAATGCTTTTGGGACTACCGATGCGATTTGGTTTGGTGATAATCCAGATTCAGATTCGCCTTACCGATTGTTGTTGCGCATTTTCGATCTTAAGAATGGAGAAAACAGAGCATCTAAAAGTCAGCTTGAGTGTTATGCTGCACTCTTCTGTCTTGAATACAACGTTCGTCCTATGGAGCTCGAGTATGATCTACGTATCTATCAGAACGATGACATTCAGAGATTCGAGACAGATCCGGAGGATATCGCTTACATCATGGATCGTTACATCGTTGCCGACAAGCTAGTTGAGTCTATGAAGGAGGTGTAACTGTGGAGCCTGAAGAAAACGGAGAAGTTCTAGAGCACATTGGAATCATCCGACGTTCTGGCCGTTATCCTTGGGGAAGCGGTGGCACTCCTTACCAAAGGTCTAAGGATTTCAAGGCTCATCTAGACGCCATGCGCAACGGAGATCCGCCAATGAGCGATACCGAAATTGCGCAAACGTTGGGCATCAAGACAACAGACCTTCGTGCTGCTATCTCTGTTTCAACTAATGTCATCTTCGCTGAGAACCAAGCTTTGGCTCAAAAGCTTAAGAATGACAAAGGTATGTCAGTTCGTGCGATTGCTAAGCGAATGCTTGGTGATGAAAACAAAGAATCGACAGTTCGCGGGTGGTTGAAGACATCTGAAGGCATCAAGGACAAAACTCTTCAAGCAATTTCTAACCTTCTAAAAGATCACCTTCATGCGAAGACTTGGTTGGATGTTGGTAAAGGAACTGAGCTTTATCTTGGGGTTGCTGACACTAAACTTCGTACTGCGATTGCCGCATTGAAGGATGAGGGTTATGAGACTTGGTTGGTCAAAGTTCCACAACTAGGTACTGACAAGTTGACCGAGTTGAAAATTCTAGCTCTTCCCGGAAGCACTTGGCGTCAAGCTAAAGCTGCAGTTGATGCGGGTCTTGTTTACAACATCAAGGATCGGTCAGATGATGGTGGTTTGACATTTACGACTCCGAAAGCAGAACCTGTATCAGTTAGTTCTAAAAAGCTACAAGTTCGTTTTGCTGAAGATGGTGGCGGTCAGATGGATGGTGTCATTGAGCTTCGTCGTGGCGTTCCATCACTAGATCTAGGTGCTAATCGTTATGCTCAGGTACGAGTTGCTGTCGACGGAACTCATTACCTCAAGGGCATGGCTATTTATGCTAATGATCTTCCAGCCGGCACCGACATTCGGTTCAACACCAATAAACCTAAAGGTACGCCTGTGCTTGGCCCTAAAGAAAACTCCATTTTGAAACCTTTGAAAGAAGGCGCAGAAAATGCGGGTAATCGATTCGGGGCAACAACTTATCCAGTAACATATAAGGATAGCAAGGGCGTTGAACGAACCTCTTCACTTAACATGGTGAATGAGGAAGGTGCTTGGGACGGATGGGCTCGATCTCTTTCTTCACAGATGTTGTCGAAGCAATCAATTACGTTGGCCGCTACTCAACTAGCGAAAACGCGTGATGCTAAACAAAAAGAACTTGACGGCATCTTGGCTTTGACTAATCCAGTTGTGAAGAAACAATTGTTGCAAGATTTCGCTCTTTCGGCAGATTCTGCATCGGTACATCTGAAAGCTGCTGCTCTACCCCGCCAATCTAGTCATGCTATTCTTCCTATGAACAGTATGCGGCCAACCGAGGTTTATGCGCCTAACTTCAATAATGGAGAAAGGGTAGCCCTCGTTCGGTATCCGCATGGTGGCCCATTTGAGATACCTCAGCTGACGGTAAACAATAGTAACCGCACAGCAAAGAGTATTATGGGTAATGCTAGGGATGCTATTGGTATTCACCATACAGTGGCAAAACAGTTGTCTGGCGCCGACTTCGATGGCGATGCTGTTCTTGTTATCCCTAACAACAGCGGCAAGGTTAAGTCTAAACCTATTCTTACAGAGCTTAGTGACTTCGACCCTAAATCTGCGTATCCTGAAGTTTCGGGTATGACGAAGATGACGAAGGCTAACACTCAGAAAGAGATGGGTAAGGTTTCAAACCTAATCACGGACATGACTATTAAGGGTGCTGATAGAGCAGAGATCTCACGTGCGATTCGGCATTCTATGGTAGTCATCGATGCAGAGAAGCATACCCTTGATTACAAGCAGTCAGAGAAGGACAACGGCATTGCCCAACTAAAGGCCAAGTGGCAAGGCGGTCCTACAAAGGGTGCTTCTACTATCATCTCTCTATCGTCAGCTACAGAAAGGGTTCCTCAGCTTCGGTTACGTCGTGCGTCTGAGGGTGGATCTATTGACCCTAAGACTGGTGAATTAGTTTACGTACCTACAGGTAGAACACGTACTGTTACTAGAACTAATGCCCGCACCGGTGTAAAGACTACGACTACTGAACCAGTAGTGAGTAAGTTTGCTAAAGGTGATTCAGCAATCACTAAGGATGCGAACAAGCTTTCATCTGGCGAACCTATGGAAGTAGTCTATGCTCAACACGCTAATGCGTTGAAGGCTATGGCTAACACAGCACGTAAGACAGCGGTGTCTATTAAGGATCCTCTACAGTCTAAGAGCGCTAAGGCACAGTATGCTCCAGAGGTAGCGTCCCTAAAGGCTAAGCTTAAAGAGGCACAGATGAACGCCCCTCTAGAGCGCCGTGCTCAGATCGTTGGCAACGCAACAGCTAGAGCTAGAATAGATGCTAATCCCAACATTGATAAGGATGACGTTAAGAAGATACAGTATCAGTCTCTTGCTGATGCACGCCTGCAGACAGGGGCAGCTAAGCAAAGGATTGGGTCTGAGCACGTACCGTTCTTGCAACGCGAATGGGATGCTATTCAAGCAGGCGCTGTGTCTTCAACAATGTTGAGGGAGATACTGAACAACAGCAACATGGACAGGGTCAAGGAGTTGGCAACACCAAGGTACAGATCATCACTCACACCAGGACAGTTGGCATTGGCTAAGTCCATGGCTGGTTCAGGTCGTGGCCTATCCGAGATTGCTGCTGCCCTTGGTATACCTAGGTCTACCATTGCTGACAACCTTGCGAACGCCTAGACAACGTACCAGAACACAGACAGGAGGTGCAATGGTAATGGCTGTCATGATAACAACAGAAGACAATCCTTACGATCCACGCACCGACTTCCCTGCCTGGTATGCTTGGGATGTGCAACAAGGGTACAACACCT